>Ga0116231_10003251_pt1 | contig 33919 bp, 18 predicted proteins | sample S1TSphgellanicum_2_FD_89695 | JGI IMG/M metagenome (GOLD analysis project Ga0116231, IMG submission 89695) | Host-associated microbial communities from peat moss isolated from Minnesota, USA - S1T2_Fd - Sphagnum magellanicum MG | ecosystem: Host-associated > Plants > Peat moss > Unclassified... | reverse complement strand
ACCTTTGGTGCTAGGAAGAGCCACGGCCCGGACCTTGGGGAAACCATCACCTTCCCCTTTAGAACTCATCATGGAACCTTTTTGGTGTTGGGACAAGCCACGGGTGAACTCGGACTCACTTTGGACACACACACACTCCGGGCTCGGGAGTAAGCCACCACCTCACTCCCTTGGTGGGGAAGCCAGCATCTTCCCCCCTTAGGGAAGTCAACCGCTTCCCCCTTATAGTATACTCTGTGACTCGCCGCGGGGGTGGCATCCAAATGGCCATTTTGTCCCGGGACTCCCGGGACTCCCGGGACTCCCGCGTGAGAGTCCCGAAATCGCGCAAATTCGGGACTCCCGCAACTTTGAAGCTTCATAACTTTCAGAGCAGACCTCCGATCGATTTGCCGTCTAAAGCAAAGTTGTAGATCTCGTCGAGACCTTTCCAACGGTATGTCGCACATTCTCTGCAGTCAAGTATTTCGGGTCGATTCTCGACTTTTAGTGGTCGGGAGTCAAAACTGGTGGACTCCCGGGAATTCGACTCCCACCCTTTCTTTTGGCCACAACTTGTGTTTCAGATGTCCAAATGAGCAATGTGAGCCCATTTTGGACATCTACACTTCACGACCTTTCCATTGATATAAAGAGCGCAACAAGCCATGGAGTTTTGACCCCTCAAAACGCTCTCTGAAGTTCCGGGAGTCCTTTTGGGACTCCAACTTTCACCAACTCCCAACGTGGGAGTTCACTTGGGAGTGTGAGGGTTCACTCCCTCACACTCTTTGGACTCTTTGCACTCCCGGGAGCATGTGATGTGACTCCCGGGTCTACTACTAGGCCTGCAACCTTGCAACCCCCCCCTTGCCTTGGTCGCAAGCCAAGGCTAGGGTTGCGACACAAGGGCACCAGTTGAGGGGATGGTAGTTGAAGATGATGACTTTTTTTTCTAGTAGATTGTGTCAAATGACAATGTAATCAATTTTTTTTCTAAAGAATCAATTAAAATTATTTTGTCAATTACATGTGTGGGTATAGCATAAAGAAAATGTACTTGTTAGTCTACTTGTCTAGTGAACATAAATAAAGACCAAACCCATCACAAAATTGTTATACATTTAATCTTTTTAGTTGAATGATAAATAACAAGATATTTTTTCATTATTACACATGAAATTTTAAATTTTGCATTGTAAAAGTAGGTTTCAAATAGACTTTTCTAAATGCAAGTAGCTTCTATAACCTATTTTTTGTAATGTAAGATTTGATTCAAATTTGTGTCAAATATATTTTACCAAAGAAAAAGTAGATTTGTTTTTTGGTGATGCCCTTGAATATATAATGATCTTCATGCTATAACTTCATACATGTATATTTCATTAAATTTTCTAATGAAAAAATAGGTTTGAACACCATATTAACCAATCAATTTCAAATGTACTTTTTCCCTACTTTTATTATTCCAAAAATTTTGAAATTTTGTAACTGATTTACAATAAACCCAATTGAGAGCTCAATAGTTTCAAAATGAAATTTAAGTAAAATTGGAATCTATTTTCATGCATTTTTGTGAAAAACTACCTCTTTTTAAACGTGATATTTTTTCATCAACCTTTTTTTGTATACTTTACCATGCTTTCACCTTGCAACCATCTAAATTAAAAACCCCCTAGATTGGTGAAGGCATCATGCATTTCAATTTTGGCATGTGGTTTTTTCAGCTTGTTAAGTGTCTGGGATTATGGGTTCATAGATTGAAATTGAATGCATTGTTAATGTTGTTAAAGTCATCATTAATCTTTGATGTTTTAGGTTGGGATTGATAATTTGGATTGCTTTATTTTGGTTTTTAAAAATTGGCTTTATGATGTTCTTGTTGGATGTGTTGTAAACAAACCTTGAAACATGCATGATTTTTTGTCAAGTGAAACTATTCTGATTAAGGAACATAAAAAATTGATCAAAGAAAAAAGATTGTTTGAAAAGGATTATGATGAGATTTAAAAGCTACCAATTGCCAACACATAGTTATAATTTGGTCAATAATTAGTGTAGGTTCTGCCCTTTTCCAATGATAAAAAAAAGCAAAAGACCTTGTGTGGTCTTCAATTAAAGTTGGGTTATGTTTATTTTTTGTTGCTAATGGTTGTTTTGTCACATTGTGTTTTCAAATCATTGCCATTGCATGGCAAAGATCTATGTTTGATGTCATATGTTTTTCAAATATGTTCTATGTTATATATGATCCTATCATATGTTCTTGAATGTGGTTATACATTTTTGAAGTCCATTGTATTTTATTGGTTAGTTGTATGTTGATAGTTTGAACAAAATTTGTATTTTGAAATTTGTGTATGTTGTAATTTTGTTGTTAGTTAGTGGTGGTGTTACAACATGAGGTTTGTGATTCTATCATGTTGATGATTAATTGTATGTTGCTAGTTGTCAGTTAATTAAAATGACATTTGTATTTTAGATTTTATGTTTGTTGTAATTTTGTTGTTGGTCAATGAGGTTGTAATATGGGTTTTTTTGTGAATTGATTTTGTCATGTGTCAAGTCAATTGCATTTTTTAAAAATATTTTTGATTTTGTTGTGTGCTTGAAATCAATCAATATGTTTGTTGCATTCTTCAATTTGAAGTTTTTGAATCAATAGTACTCGGGATTTTGTTTGATGTCAATCAGTCATACCATTTGCTTTCAATTCTCGTGTATTGTGTGGGGTTAGAGATGTAGATTTGTCAAATGCCTAAATGTCTCAATGCCAATTTTCCAAGGAACTATGTTGTAGGTGTTAATGTGTAATGTACAGTGTGTAGTTTAATTACACTAGCACTTAGTTTTGTTACAATATTTTACAACCTACAATCCAAAAAAAAAGAAAAAAAGAAATGTCATGCTTTTTAATCAAATCAACAATTTTCTTGAAGCATTTTGAGTCACTTTAATTTATATCCCTAAACCCTAACCAGAACCGGGACCACCTCCCCTGAAGAAAATGAAAAGTTCTATACCCATGAATTTTCCAACTTCCAAAATTAAACCCAAAACCATACCCGGAGGTTCTTGCACATTCCAAAAATAAATCAGAGCCTTACCTGGAGGTTCCATCAAAAAGGGGGAAAAAGGGTACCCAGGACCGACGGTTCTCTCAAAAGTAGGGAACCGGCTAACACTGGTAAAGACCCATGGGATTTTTTTCTGGGTACCACAGGAAATGTCTTTTTGCAAAGGAGGGTGGGCCAGGAGTGGGTATTTCACGGGCCATTGAGAGAGCTGATGTGGCAGTGCATTGTAGGCTGGTAGGGAACCCAGCCAGTCTGTAGATATCCATCTTGCTAGTCTGAAAAGGGAAAAGACATTAGGGCTAGGGTTCAAGGGGGCGGCGCCTACGATGGCAGCACGGAGAAAGGGAGCGCTGCTATGCCTGTTGTCGCTCTCTCGGATCTTGTTGGGTGAGCCCTCGCTCTTGCTTATTCTGCTCCTCTTCTGCAGCCATGGCGGTAGGCAAGAACAAGCGGATCTCTAAGGGCAAGAAAGGTGGCAAAAAGAAAATGTAAGGAATCTTCTTCTCCTTCGTGTTTCGCTTCTGAGCCTGAAGCTCCTCCGAAAGGAATAGCTAGTGTTTGGACTCTTCAGGAAGGAAAGAAAAGGATTGTTCTCTTTCTCATCATGATGGTGCTCTTGTTAACTAGTACGGGTTCTGGTATGGAGTTTTGTTTTGCAGTGTCGACCCATTCTCGAAAAAAGATTGGTATGACATCAAGGCACCATCGACCTTCAACCAAAGGTCTCTGGGCAAAACCCTAGTGACCAGAACTCAAGGAACCAAGGTGAGAACGGAAAGAGATACTGCACATGTTGTTCTTTTCTTACCTTTTTATATCTGCATCTCCTTCTCTGGCCCTCTTAGAATAACACCCGTACTTATGTCCTGGCACTGCTTTTTGTTTCTGTGTCTCTTGAGCAGATTGCCTCAGATGGGCTCAAGGGAAGAGTGTTCGAGGTTTCACTAGCTGATCTGCAGCAGGATGAGGACCAGGCCTTCCGCAAGATCAAGTTGCGGGCTGAAGATGTGCAGGGTCGCAATGTCCTCACCAATTTCTGGGTTTGTCTCTCAGCTGAACAAGTCTTGATTGGTCTCCTTGATGAGACCCCCTTGAGTTTGCTTAGGGTTTTGTGATCGCAGAATTTGTGGCTTGCTTCTCCTACATGCATTCTGGCATTTACATATGTCGCTCCGTTAATGGGTGGGTTTTCATGGTTTTGCCCTAAGAGCAGGCAGAGGATATTCAGATGCTTTCAAGCCGTTGCTAGTTGTGAATGAACTTGTAGAAACTTTTGGGAGTTAGAAACTGAGACACGAAGTTTTGCTGGTACAGGGAATGGACTTCACGACTGACAAGCTGCGGTCGCTAGTGCGGAAGTGGCAGAGTCTTATTGAGTCTCATGTTGATGTGAAGACAACAGACAACTACATGCTTCGAATCTTCTGCATTGGGTTCACCAAGAAGAGGCCTAACCAGATTAAGCGCACTTGCTATGCCCAGTCAAGCCAGATTCGTCAGGTTTTTGTGTCAACCCTAAGCTCTGGACCCTACACCACGTGAGTGAGTGGGTGGCCCATTTATTTAGCTAATGTTGTTTGTTCTGGAGTGCTCCATTCTCATGTGGGAGCTTCCTTTTCCTTTTGGGGTGCCAGATCCGGCGGAAGATGAGTGAAATCATGGTGCGTGAAGCCCAAAGTTGTGACCTGAAGGAGTTGGTGGCCAAGTTTATTCCAGAGGTGATTGGAAAGGAAATTGAGAAGGCAACATCTGGTATCTATCCTCTCCAGAATACTTACATCCGCAAAGTGAAGATTTTGAAAGCTCCCAAGTTTGACCTTACTAAGCTTATGGAGGTGAGTTTGTTTCATATTCTATCATACTTTTCTGTATCTTGACATTGACATTTTTTGCAAGTTTAGCTGGATGTCTCCTAATGGGCTAGCTGATGTCATGATTGAGTTTCCCAGTTGTTACCACAAATATGACAGAATATCAAAATTTCATACAACAGTTTGCCTGAAATTGTTGCCTGATATATTAGTAGACACATCTACACCCAATATTGTTGAGATTTCTCTGTAATCTTTGTAAATCTGTTTTGCTGGAGGTATTTCAACTTTCCTAATGATGTAGATGGGACTGGATTGTAGGTTCATGGGGACTACAGTGAGGAGGTTGGTGCAAAGATTGAGCGTCCAGTGGGAGATGATGGAGAAGCAGAAACTGAGGCTGTTGAAGTACCTGGGGCCTAGACAGCAAAGAACTTGGTCTGCCCACGGGTTTGAGGATTTGATTTCAATTTTGGAATGCCTGGGATAGATGAAGTTTTCTGATGAGGATTTCTTTGCATCCAATCATGTTGTGGTTGCGCTTCATTTGAGAATCACCATCAATGGATGACAATTTCTGAGCTCTGGTTTGCAGGGAATGCAACCAAAATGTGAATTAATCCATGGTTTGACATGGGTAGGATAACATAGATTTGAGGTTGACAAATTACACTAGTCACATGATGATTGATTTGGTTGTTTGGAAATGGATTTTGTCCAATACAAGCTAAAATATTGCAGCATGGCTTTGCTGAAATGGAAGCTTATGCAAAATCTGCCTGTGACATCTGCACTTGATCTCTGAGAAGTACTGTTCTCACCACCAAAAAACATCAGTGGGGTATGGTCCGGTGATCCTTGGGAGGGACTCTCAACTTGTCTTCCCATTACAACACATCTTTGTGCAATAATTAATTAGTTTTGAGGATTTCATTTTGGTAAATGATATGTTCCTGAATATTCTATAAGATTTATTTTCCATAATGAAAACTATTTCCGAAGAGAAAACATTTTCAGAAATGTTTTTTGAAAACTAACATTTCTGAAAATACTATAATCAGTGTTGAATTGGCCCATGTAATATGGTATTACATTGTGACGTCAGATTTTGAAAGACGGTCTAGTTGGGTTTTCATAGGTCAATGAAGTGAACATATCAATAAGGTGGCAAAACGAACTTAATGTAAAACCCAATTTGCTAAATCAAATTAAAACCCAATTTTTTCTTTTGGATATAAGATGTAGGTTTATATATTTATCAATATACCATGGCCAATTTTGTTTACATGGCAATAATCTCTCTTAAATGTCACTTTCTTTTTTCAACCCTGTCTTCTTGATGAAATAGTACATTTATTTTCAATTAAACAATTGAAAGTTCATGTATGTAGAGTGCCATATTTGAATGATATAAAAGATTATTTCCCAATTAGAAAATTAATGGCAACACTAAGGTGACATGGAGCATGATCACAGGAAAATGGAGCAACGTTATGTGAACCACCAAAACCGCCATCCCTTGGCCACATCAATTTTGTTCATCTTCATAGTGCCCAAGCAAGAAGGTCTTAAGTTTTAACCTATCACCTCTTTGTCACGCTTTCCAAAATCTACCCTAATATAATTAGGTTTTTCTTAACCTTCCTTAAGATTTAGATCAAACAAAATAAGTTTATTTATGAATTGATGCTCAAAGTCTTGTTATTGATTTTGTCTTTGAGTTATTTCACATTTGTTTCACTTAGTTTCATTTGGATTAGGTATTTAAAAGGTTTCTTCAAAAGGGAGGTGGCATCAATTTGAATGAGAATTAGTGCCATAGAAAAATATCTAACAATTTTTAATCTAAGAACTTGGTTTATATCCTTGACTAATATGACATTGAATTGTAGGATCATTCAACTCTTTGGTTTTGTTCACTCAATGTGATTCAATATATTTTGCATGAAATCTATTGCAACACAACCATAGTTTTCTATTGTGGAATCATATTGTTAACATTAAGTTGCATTTAGAAACCTAATATTCATAATATCATACAACCCATTAAATCAAATAGAAAGTTGTAAATGAATTGAGTTTAAAGATTTTGGGCACATAGAGTCTTTTTAAAAGTTGTTTGTTTCGTAGTTGCATCTTCAAATGGGCAATCCCAATGTACCTTAGATTCTCCACATGTAAACATGGCATTTTAATGCCACAAAAGCCAAATTCTAGGAAATGTTTTCATATAATTCAAGCATGATTCTCACACTTTTCTTCCTCTTAAGAGTGAATTCAAAACTCCTCAAAAGATTATAAATTTTGGATGCAACCAAAATGGATTCAAACTACCTTGTCACATGTGATTTCAACCTAAATTTATAAATTACCACTTTCAAATTGAGAAGATGTTATAGATGTATGTTGAACAATAAATTGGGGCATTCAAATAGAGGGGAGCATCATCACATTAGTCAATGACAATAGTTTATGGTCTAAATACAACACATTAGGCATGGCACAATAGCATGGATGGGATGGGAAGAGTTGAACCAAGCTTATCACTCTTAATTAAACATCAATAACTCATTAATGAGTACTTCATCCTGAGGTTGTGAAATATCTTGAAGAATAGGGAGATGCCAATCTGAATGATTCTCACTACAATCACAAATAATAGGGTTATTGTATAGACACCTAAACCTAAAGTGAAGGAGTGACACAAAAAAAATTATCATGAATTCTAAAATCTAAGATACATATGTCATCTTTTTCATGAAAACAAACTTTTCCTAATACATGATGAGGGCGATTGGTTTTTGGTGGATTTGTTTGAATGATTTAGTTATCCTTTCCATTATGAAAATGTAAGTAGGGAAATGTGTTATATTTCACACTTAAAAGAAGTGCAACTATAGCCTCAACACCTTACAACCTTCCATAAAAGATAATGCCTATAATGAAGCATGTCCACATGACAATACTTGATCCAATTCAAAGAAAAGAATGACTCACAATATGCATGAAAAGTTTTTAAAATATGGAACAATTTCTCATAACAAAATGTCAAAGCAATTAAATCATGATTTGTCATCTCTCCATCATGTGGTTTTTATGTAACAATTTATTGAGATGATTTACAAAATGATCACAAGAAAGAAAGTTAAGGCAAATATGACACAAAACAAGTAAGAGATGAAAATCCCTATCCCTATTTGGAGAATTAAACGCCAAAAAAGAATTGCAATGCACAAAAGACACAAAGTTTGTATAGGATGAGAGGCCCTAAACCTACATGAAAGAAGATTGGTAAGAAGACATGGCTATTGTGGAACTTCTCTGGAACTTCTCTGAAAAAAGGATCATCATATCAAATATGTGAATTAGTCATGGCTTTCAACCTCTTTGCCGAGGTACAAAAGTTCTTGCATATGGACTTTAAAAAAACACATAGTTAATGTTAAAATAAAATAGAACCAATGTTTGAACACACAATGTATTCAAACATATGATATTTTTAGTAATGAATTACAAACCCATGTTTTGAAATTGAACATATTACATTTATTCGGACACATGTTTGACATCAATAAAAGTAAATGTAATATATGAAGGCTGTTGCATGTCTTCTAATGGTGTCACATGAATTTTATAGGTGCGTTTGGTAAACCCTTGGAGGAAAAAATGGGGCCTTTCTACTTTGAGCTTCATTGTTTTCATTTTCATAACACCCAATCTTGTATTGGGTGAAGGTATGGCACTTTCTTAGACATGCACCTTTCTATTCAACTAGATGAATGCATGCTTGTTAAGATTGCTTGTCATAAAGTTGGCCTCGAAATTAATTTATTTTCAAAATTCTTCGAGTATGTATTTCTAAAATTATTGTAAAAAACAACAACATTTTCTAATTGGGTTCTTTGGGCAAATTCATGTAGAAGGTTCACCCACTTTCCTTCCAAAATTGGGGACAAGCAAAGGAGGCACACATATTTTAGTCAATTGGATAGACCACACATGGACTTTTGCACAACACTATTTGAGAGTGGGTTCACATGGAGAGCCTATAAAAGCAAAACGCATTGAAACATCACATTTTGATGCTATGGTCACATCATGGTTTGTTATGCCTCCCATGGATCCTTTAAAAGCAATTGTGCAACTTTATTTTTCACATGATGGCCAACCATATGTCAACATTGGGGACTTTATATATTATGGTAAATGTTAACCCTAATCAACTTAATTATGTGTTGTGGAATTTGATTTATATCCATGAATGTAGATGGAATCATAATAACACTAATTCAGCAACATGTAGTATTAGAATTCAATCCTTGAATGACCTTACCAGATTTTCTCATGTTTTGTTGAATAGATGGGGTGAAAATGGCCTCAAATGCTTTAATACCCTTTCAAGAAAATGGCATATGGAATTTGGAGCAAGATGTGTTCCCAAATGCACATTCATGGTCTCTTATGTCAACATATTTTACACCTTCTTGTAAATTCAAGAATGGAGCCATTGCCCCTTCGACACATGAAATCCCTTTTGAATATGCTCGAAAGCGCAATGCAAAATTGTTCATCCATTGTAACATGAGCTTGTTTCAAGATGTCAATGTCACTCATCTTTCCTTAAATGACCAAGAATATTTTAAAGTTGAAGGTGAGAAGTTGTTCACATGCATTGGGCCAGAAAATAAAAATTGTCGAAGATTCACGTTTCAAACATCTTAAAGGGGATGGTGGCATGCATGGATGAGTTGAAAAAAAAGTAGATGTGGAAAACAACAAAACTTTGTTAATACATAGCCTATATATGGAATTTTCAATCTACATGAATTTTGACACCCATTGTAGCCTTTGACATATTATAATTGCATGGTCAAATATGATTTTTTAAAAATCCAAAAAAAAATATTAATATTTGAATTAACTTGATGCAGGAATTGACAACACTCATATTAATGTTGCCAAAAATCATCAATGGTTTTGGAAAACCTTTCATGACCACAAACCGTCCCAAGTCAACTTTTTCCCCTTGCGGTTCTCTTCATTATTTGTCAAATTTTCTAATATTACAAATAATTTCAAAAAGACTAAATTGACACATTATGTAGATTTTGTAAAACAAAGCATACAAAAAATCAATTTAAGAATTTTATGCTTGTAGTTTCATTCAATTCAAAAAATATTTATGTAGCATACTATTCAACTAGTTTACATGAAAATTTGATTTTTGTTACTTTGGTTGTTTGAAGACTTAAACTATTTCTTGATGTGATGTAATCAGGATCCTACTGGCCAAATGCTAACCTCAATACCTCCAGTGGTATGCACTTATACAGACACGGGTATGGGGCTATTGATACATGTAATGTATGCGGTGCCACCACCCTCTAATATTGTTGTTGTGAACACTAGCACCTTGGGCACATTTTATGGTGTGGGAGGACCAATGGTTTATATGGTGAATATTGTTGTCACTATTGCCGGAACATATAACATTACATCAGTGGTCCCAAATTGTGTTGGTAAAATTCTCAACACCCATATTGTGTTACTCTTGATCATGAAATCCAATTTTATTGAACCTATTTGCACAAGTTGATCTAAAAAAATGAAAGTTTAAAAAAACTAATCTAAGTGCACATTGGGTCATTGATCATTTCTTGAATCACTTTCTTGCAACCCTAATATTCACCTACTTTGGATGAGGAAAACACATTTGGTCAGCCCTTTTGTCCTTTAGTGGAAACTTGACCTTCATTTATTCATCTTAATGCATTTGCAATTTCATGCTAATGCAATAATTCCTTATGCTCGACTAACAAGAAAATTACCTTAATCACCAAGATTGGATACTTTCTGTAGGTAGTCCCACTTCTCAAATCTTTAATGTATCTGGAGCACCATCACATTTGCAGAGTTATGTTACTTTGCCCTCCAACCCAACTTCATGTCCACTCGGTGTGCCAATCACATTTACAATCCAAGCAATTGATGGAAAAGGAATTGTTCCAACTGCTGACATAGTAGGCGCATTCCCATTCCAATTGACACTCATTCAAACCGACCTTTCAAATGTAACATACAACAACACATTTCTTGTCCCTTACACCGTGGTCTCTCGACAAAATGGTGTTTGGAATGTTACATGTACACCCACACGATCCTTGAGCACCACAGGTGACTTGAATGGTGTTGGTTTTTATTTCACCTACGAACAAAATAACAAAAGTATTAGAAAATAAACATAAGTTACACGAATTTCCAACTATTTCACCATTGATCTTAAGAATCTTGGGTTGCTTTAAGAATAATTTTAAAATGTTGAATTGAAAATAAATAAATAATGTTCGTCAATTGATGATTGGAATCAAAGGACCATCAATGACTTTGTTCACTAGTATGTCAATTGTATAATTTGTGGTTTTAAAAAATAGTGATATCAAACTTATAAACAATTGGGCCCAGTAAACTCAGATTGCACTTGAGCTAATAATAAAGGTCCTAAAACTCCTTAAGTTTACACAATTTTTTTATAAAAGACATGCTAAGAAAATTACAACAAAAACACAAACTCTTAATTTTAAACCCTAAAATAAACCCAAACCCTTAACCTTAAACCTTAAACCATAAACCCTTCACCTACAGGACTTGTGAAACTTGATGGGAACATCATCATGAATGGTAACCTTTCATTTCAATATGCACAAGTAACTTTGGTGGAAGCACAAGCTAAGTTCCATATCACTCCCAACTTGAGTTTGCCAATACCAGTTGGGCCAACAACTTTCAGCATAGATTCAACTCATATTATCCCGAAGTACACTGTCATTCACATCATCTCTGCCCAGGTTAAATTTCATGTTATATGTTTATGTAGTATATAAACAAATTGGGGGAAATATTGCATTCTTCAATTTTATTTTGACTTGTAATTACTACCAATAATTGAGACTAATTCAAAGTTTAATGCCTTAAGCATGCTTTACTAGGGTTGTTTTGTTAAAAAATGTCATTTGCCCACATTTTGAAGATTATTGATCATCTATGATATATTGAGAAAACAAAAAACATGATATATATAAGTAAATTTAACACATGCCCATTTTGAAATGATGTGGAATGCACACATGTAAATATCTACATGTATTTTGATATCTTAGTTGAAAATTTGGTGAAATTTCTTAAAGTCTCAATACATTATAGCCCTCCTTGCACGTATGGCCGATACTTTTTTAAGTATGGGAAACGTGTTCTTGAAAGTACTATTGGCCAAAATTTGTGAAGTTTAGGCATTCAAAACAGATTTTCCATCTTAAATGTTTGGCATTTCTTATCATGTTGTTACAATTTTCTTGAGTTATATTTTGGAAATCATTCCAATGTGAAATGTCCTAATGTAAACCAATCATGAAATAATCATAAAACTCTTTGAACCCCTTTTGAACTAATTTTTTCATGTTAGCCAAGTAGAAACCCAAATTTAGCCTTCATCACATTAAATCAGATAGAAAATATTTGGTTGTTTTGATTAAATTTCATTTGATTTTTCAAGATAATATGCAAGAAGTAGACCGCACAATAATTGTTTTGATGAAACCAACACCTAGGAAGGAGGGGGTAAATTTTTATTCCATTGTTTTAAAATGTTGAGTATATGGGATGATAGTCTTACCCAAGTACTTTTTTGAAAAGATTTAGGCACATGTGAAGAATAAAGACATGTATCCCCTCCAAACTTAACTCCTACATACTTTCTATTTTAAATAAATATTTAAAAACTCTAATAGCAACTGATTATGGTAATATGAAAGGTTAGATATAAATGTGTTTTTTATAGGACCCAAAAAAAAAATTGAAACAAAAAGGGGAAATTCTGGAATTTTTTGATTTTTTGGTGCAAATCCAACCAATTTTTGCTACTTTTTTGGGACAAATTCACCAATTTTTTTGATATCACAAAATTGAAAAAAAACCCTATTAGACACATTTAAGAGATTAAATATCCCACCTTCCTTGCAAATTAGTTGTCCATATTTGCTTGTTTGTTCAAATTGCCAGATGAAAAATCATGTACAATTGTTACTTGTGAAGTGTTCCAGGTGATTGATCCATTTAGTGCAGTACTCATTAACACAACTTGCAATTTGGAAAGATCAACAATTGGCTGTTTCTTTTCTGTTCTCCTCACAAATGAAGGAACCCACACGGTTAGTATCACAATCGACAACATTGTGTCAATCGCAAATAATGTGCAATTACAAGTTGTGCCGGGGATGATATCAGGTCCATTATCAACCCTTGCTATGGTCAACATGTCACAATCGGTTTTGGCTCAAAAATTTGCGGGCGACATGGTGGTTGCACTTCTCACCCTCCGAGATATCTATGGAAACAATGGCACAACAAGTTACGGTTTCCAAGGGTGGAACACAAGTGCAAAGGTCATGCTTATAAGTGATCAAGGCATAGTTGTCGATATGACAATTTCTAGTGGGGTAGGCATTGTCAATGCGACGGCCATTGTGACTAGTGTCGGTTCGTATGTTGTATCCGCTTTTCTCGGTTCATCTCAAAACAATCTTCAAGGCTCCAGCAAGTTTATGTTTGAAGTGATACCCAATACCAACTCAAGTGCAGGTACCATGTTCTACATCCCAAACTGAAGTAAATTAGATAAAATTGAACATTACTAATGGGCATCAGTCCCATGTCAATTTAAGTGTAATTGCTAAAATAAGGGGCCTAGGACAAGCTGGTAGTCAAGTTTAGGCTCACATTTTGCGAATGGTCACCCATCGGTGTTTTTGGTATTGGTGAAATTTTGCCAAAAAATGAAATTAAAATTTAAAATTTTGATTTTTAGAAGAGATTTTTGAAGTTTTCAGTCACCAAAAGTGAGAAGATAAAAAATAAAAAACCCCCATATTTGTGTACATAGTTTTCTTTGAGTAGCCAAAAATATAGAAAGATAATTAAAACTTTAAAACTTTATTTCTAGTTTATAGCCATATTTTGCTAAATCTTCCTAGGGATGATCGCCCACTTTGGCTACAAACAAAATTTCCTAAAAAAAAACCATTGTCCCCACCCTTTGGCTTTACTCTTGTAAAACCCAAGGCAAAGCTCATCATGAACCTAAAATATGCAGATCATGAGGTGTAGGAGGGCAAGGGTTCTTACAAGTACTCCTTATGCCTATTGAATCTTACATCTACATATACTAAACATGCATGAAATCCCTCCCATTCTGAAGGAGTAGGTGTAAGATCACTTGTTTAAGGGGGAGGTATTCATAGGAATAAGATGCCTCCAAAGACATTAGGAAATTTCTCCAAGTGCTTTATATTAATGTCATGAAGTTGAACATCAACAATAAAAAAGTTGCATAAATGAAGCCATGGGAAGCAAATATTGGTTGGTGAATTCTAAACACACCTTTCCATGTTGAGAAAGGCCGAATAGATAAACCCCTAAAAACACATAGTAAATTTGTTTAAGCACCCAAGTATCATATGGCCATCAAAATGGAAATGTGGAATCCTACAACAATGTAATACATGGATAAACGAGCTAAAAGACAATAACCAACCAATAAATAAGAACTATTATATTTCATGGATAAATTTTAATTAAAATCACGATTTAATGAAAGCACCACAAAAGTTGATCTCAATTAGACCATATATGAGCAAATGACGTTGAAAATGAATGCAAATATAGTGTAATAAAAGCATATTGGTCAGATTTTCACAAATTGATTTATATTGCATTCAAATTATCAAACACACTTCCAATGTACAACCAAAAACCATTAATGTTTTCATTTATTTAAAATGTAACATTTATAAAAATATACATGTAAATATTACATTTTTCATCCAATTAATTACTTCCAAAATGTTGGCACCTTGTGACTTGAATTTGCACTTTTACATAGTACAAAACAATCACATTCTTGGCAAGGCTTGCAATGTGTTAGGAAGTCACTAGAATCATATCAAGATATGACACCTTTTTTTTTTTTTGGGGCCTTTTCTAAAGTTTCAAAAATAAATTTTCAATATTCCATAGATTCCAATTTGATTAGAACCCAAAAACATGATTAGTCCTCACAAGCTTGGAATTAGCAATTGACATAATGGATGGTGGATAGGGAACCTAACCCCACACCCTCCCTAACTATATTTTGTTTTACCCTATCACCATACACCTAATCACAAAGGATTAGGTTTCCCAATTTCAAAATACCGCACTTAAATCCATGCCTATTATATTGATTATTATGGGGAGTATTATATTGTCCAAGTGTTGGAAAACCTAATTTCAAGTGTGTTACTGAACCCTAATTCTAAACATTACAGTCCACAGGTTGGTCGGCTGACATGATAGTTGGGAAAATGGTGGCTGGCCAATTTGCACCTGTAATTGTTGCCCTAAGAGACAATTACAACAACATTATTCCGGCATCAACAATCGTATCCCCATTGCCTGTTGTTGTAAATTGGAATGCAAATAATTACACGGCAATCCCAAATGAGAGGACGTTTGTGCTTGATCCGGGTATAAATCAAACGATTGCTGGAGTGGGAATCATCATCCAAGCTTTTTATGGTCCAACTTTGGTCGCATCGTTCAATGGCACTTGTTACGCAGGTCACAATTCCAAACTTTTGAGGCTTTTTGAAAAGTAAATAAATTATTTCAAATATAAATGTAAATTAATATGACTTCCCACTACAACAATAGAAAGCTCAATAAAATGTTGAAAAAATTGTGCAAAATCCCAAATTGAAATTTATTTGGGTGCAACTAAATCGTTTTGGGAATAACCATTAAATCTAAGGTTACCAACAATATGGGATGATGTGTTTGATGGCATGGACCCATCCGCACAAGTCTACTCTAGGTCTAACAAGCAACTCATTGTGTGATGACTCTTCCCCTTTACAACAAGTTTCAACTAAAAACTTCCCTTACTACATCTAGAACTTCTCATTTAATCGGATGCACTTCCATCCATCATATGCACGCCTAGTACTCCAAATGTCACTCACACATGTGGATAATTACAAGTGCAATAGATGCCAAAACTCAAAGATCATAAGTAATGCTATATTTCAATACATTGGAGTTGGAAACAAATTTAGTTCAAAACCAACAAATTCAATTTGAATTTGTGAATATGATATTCTTAGGTTGTATATTTTCGCCCCATTAAGATAATTTATTTAAAAAAGTATCCTAATGGCTAGGAAATGAAACCTGTTTCAAGTGATTGGGGGTTCGGATCCCCTTTAGGCCCATATATATGCTAAATATTACCCATAATAACCACACACCAATAATGGGTTCATTAGGTACATTGGTTATCCAAATTAGTGGTGCGATCTTAAAAGCTTCTAGGGTAGTTACGCCTATCACTGAACACTTAGTGTTTCAGAGGTTTGCGAATTTCTGGAGAGTGCTCCTTTGAATTTCATGCCCAAAAAGGAATTGTAGCCCTACTATTTGTGCACCCACAAAATGTTGAATTGTTGAAAAAGATGAAGAAATGAGTCAGATGTGACCCTCCAAAGTAAGGGGGGAGAGGGGGGAGGGGTCAAAATGGTCGAAGCGAAAAATCACTCAACACTTGGAAGACTATTACCAAACACCCAAAAAAGTCCTTGAAACTCTCTCTATTGCCTTTATGGTTCAAACATGATTTGTAGATCATAAGGTTGCGCTCTTATAGCACTTTAAATCACTTAAATTAAACAAGAAATGAGAAAGTTACAAGCCTTGCAGGTAAGAGGGGTTGAAGAGAAGAAAAGAGAAGAAAAACGAGTTTTTTAACTTGAAAAAGCTTATTTTTCTTCTTGTTCTTCTATAATTACTCCTTTGCCTCTGGTGTTCAAAGACGAATTAGAGAGCTCTAAGTTAGAGCTCCCATAACGTTTTAAATCACTCAGAATAAAAAAGAGATGAGGAAGATATTAATAAATTGTTCGGTGATAGGTGGTGTTTGGTCATAAGGCAGGTTACCCTAATGCTTAAGGGAAAATTCGATCTCCAAATATTATGTTGCTTTATTAAAATTTTGGTTTAGGAAGGGATATGTTAGGAGAATCGCATGACTCTACATAATAATATACAGAAAAACATTTACCTCTTAAAGATATTAGAAATTTGACTGTTCATTACAATACATGAAGAAGTCATCTCGAAATCAAATCCTCTCCAAAACCTAACAAGTCCATGTTGGAATAACTAAGGTAATTAGGTTTAAGCTTGACACGTGTATTGGTGGGCGTTTCGGTTTTTCAGATGCCTTGCCGTGTTTTTTTCTTTGGTGATATGTCGTGGGTGACATGAGAAATTTTTTTACCAAGTTAATATGTGGGATCATAATAATATACACAAAAACATTTTCCTCCTAGAGATGTTAGAAATTTGACCATTCATTCCAATACACCTAAGCCTTGTAATTTACATATGTTGAAGCGTAATGCCCAAGCACAAAGGCTTGCCCAAAGTAAGGGCCCCAAGGCAAGAGTTGAGGGAGGGACCCTACATTGGGTATGCCCTTGTCCTTGGGTGTTATCCCACATATTAACTTGGTAAAATTTTTCTCATGTCACCCACCACATATCACCCAAAAAAAAAACAAGGCAAGGCGTCTCAAAAAGCGAAACGCCCACCAATACATGTGTCAAGCTTAAACCTAATTACCTTGATTATTCCAACATGGACTTGTTAGGTTTTGGAGAGGATTTGATTTCAACATGACTTCTTCATACTTGCTCATTAAGATTGGGAGGGATCTTATAACTATAAGTAGGCATAATTTTTGTCCCAATCTTAAGAAGGAAGCATAAGATCCGTACTCTTTTAATTTCTAAGAGAGATATTCATGCTTAAAGTGCCATCCAAATACACTACCAAATTTCTCCAAATCCTTTTTGCTTAAATTTCAAGAGCATGGCATTTGCACCCTCAATCCAAGGGTGGGCCTAAGGCATAAATGCCTTGCTCCCAAGGCTTTTACCCCTTTTAATAAACAAGGCAAGCATGTATGGTGAGCCTTCACAACTATGGGGAAGGAATTACAAGAACATTTCCCACCAACATTTATTTTATTGAAAAAATTGCAATAATGGTAGGCCCCCAACCTTCTTTTTTTTTTGTCTTTTGCAATAATTTTCCCCAATTAGTGATTTTATTTTATTTTTCAAAAATGCAAAGATTCAGTGGGCTTTTGGCATTTTCTGATTGTGAAATTTTCCAAAGAGATTTTTTTTTTTCTTAACTCCAAATTTTATATCAGGTTTGTGTGGAGGTAGCAAAACATATAAAAGGATGCTTAAATATTTTTACTTTCAAAAAAACATTTATAGCTAAATTATTTTATGGATGATGGCCACTCATGCCACAATACAACTTTGAAAAAAGAAATACTAACCCCAAGTTCTTTCATATGAAGGAGTATTATTACCTTGTGATTGGAATGTTTTGAGCCTCGAACTGCTTCTGATTTCATGGGAAGGTGGACCTTGGATTATGAGGGTCCTAAGCAGGTGCTGCAGATATCGATTTTTCACAAGTTTCGAGCAATCAAAGCTTCATAGTTGGCTCGAGTGGAACATTGGAGCTCACCTTAATGGACTCATATGGCAACATTGTCGACCCATCTATGAACAATTTTCCTTTTGCGGGCGCAAGTCTTGTTCGAAGTTTAGACCTCATTGGTGCCAATTATGCTGGGGCATGTTCACTAATATATGTTCCCCCGACCATAGGACCGGTGACTAATCCCTATCTCTTTAGCTTCATAGCACCCACAGTAGCCGGTGAATATCTTGCAATTATTCCGTTCGGAAGCAAAATATTGAATTCGTCTGCTATGATTCAAGTAAATGCCGCAAACGCAATAGGTAGTATGTTCATGATAAGTGGCACAAACAATGGAGAAGCAAGTCCGTCAACAAACTTTTCGGTTTACGTAACGGCTCGAGATATGTATGGGAATATGTGGGAAGGAAATAGTTCAGAACTCGTAACAAATATTAGTGCCGGTGGAATAATGGTGCCGAGTGCTAATATGTCCATAATTCCGGACCCAGTGATGGGATTTCTTCTCACATTTATGACGCCATTCGTCACTGGCCCATGTATATTAACCGTAAAGGCGAATGTAAATGATACAACCAGCATGAGTGTGACATTCCGGATAAATGCGGGTAATTTTGATCATTTAAACCTTGAGCAAGTGCGAGGCGCGGTGACGGGTCAAACTTCATTCTTTTATATAGTTGCGCTCGATGCAAATGGCTTCCCAGTCGATAACCCGTCATCTCCGGCAACGATCTTGAGCATAAGTATTTGGGATTTTTTTGACTATAGAGTGAAGGGTCAAGCAACCGTAAATGACAAACATTTATCCGGCGGTCGGTATCGAGTTACATGGAGTGCTCCCAAGTCAAGCCGATGGTTCCCCGCTCTTAATGATAACACGGGGCTCAATGCAACTTTGATAACCGTTCCCGTGCAAGCAACCAATAGAATTAAGTATTACCCGGAATGTAATTATGCACCCCCCTCGTTGGCAACATGTCCTCAATTCTATGGAGGTGTTGTGGGCACTATGGCAACGTTTCTCCTTGTTTCTGTCAATGAACCCCTGGTTGGCAATACCTCGACTATTGCAAGCGGGGGACATCCACCCACGGTCTCGATGACCGGGGGAACAATTGTCACCCTTGTCGATCAGGGGGATGGAACTTATGCTTTGACATATGTTGCAAGTGCACTTGTTGCCAATATTTTCGTCACAAATGGAGTCCCAAGTAGCATCCCACTTACAATTATGCCCGCTCGAACAAACCCTACAACATCTAATTTCCAACTTTCAAATGTTTTAAACTCAAGTTACACGGCTGGGAGTGTAATTACAGGAATTTTTCATGCAATGGATAGTTGGAGCAATCCGCAAAACTTCCATCCAAACACACCTGACATGATTATCGATACTTTCCAACTAATTGCAATAAAAAATACCGGTGAACAAATATCCGCAACGGTAGTGACTTCACCCGGGACAATGGGGACACTTTCGGCAACATTGAACTTGTACTTGGCTGGGACATTTTCTCTTCAAGCCACAATGCAAAATTATAATCTTAGGATACTCTCATCAAATGGGAGTCAATTGAGTTCGACAATTTTTACCGTTACACCGAGTAGCCCCGATCCTCTTGCTGTAACTTATCTTCCACCCACAATGCAACTTAGTGTTGTTATTGGAACCTCAAGATCAACAACCATTTTTACAATCAATGATCTTTACGGAAATGCAATCCCCAAAAATTTGTTGCAATGCAATGCAAGGATACTCGATATATTTGGCAATCCGTGGAATCCGTTAGCATGTAGTATACAAGACAACCATGTTACGTTCATGATTGTGAACATTGATTTTACGATTGGATTATGCCAACTTCAAGGCCTCCTTACTGCCAATGGAGTTCAAGTTGGCTTTACAAACCCCCTTCTTGTCATTGCTAGTGATCCCTCTGCTTCTGCATCAATGCTTTTAACATCTTCACCAATTATGGCACCACGAGGGACGAAAACTACCATTGAATTCCAGTGCAACGATAAACTCCAAAATCCTTGCAATGGTGATTCTTCCAATAAGTTCAGTGTCGTTGTGCAAAAACTAGGGGCTTCTCCATATGACATCCCCTTGTATGCAAGCTTGGCAATATCACCTTCCAATATAACGGGACGTTATCAAGCCTATTTTGTTCTTATGGTGTTGGGGAATTTCACCGCGGTTGTGAGGTTAGGTAACCTCCGGGGGAAGACAGTGGGTGCACCTTTGATTGTTAATTCGGTACCAGCGAATACAAGTGTGCCCTTGTCCTTCATCTCTTTGGCTTCCACCCCTCGAAAACTTTTGACAGACCCGCAAAACCCCACAAGGTTCAATGCGGGTACTCTAAACTCGGTGAACATAATGGGTGTTGATGTGAATGGAAACCTTCAAGATATTTCAATGTGTAATGTTACTCCTATAGTTACATTAACAAGTAGTGATGTCGGAACGGATGGATTGGGAGCTGGAGTATCACCCCTTGTGTCGAATCCGAATGTAACACTACTTAGTGGGAGTTCAGAATGCACCTTCACTTTTGAATTTACAGCAACCGCGGTTTATTTGATTGATATTATGCCACTCCAGCCCGCAATCTACACACTTCGGGTGAGTATTTTTTCTTTTTTGAATTCAGCTCTGCAATGTAGCGGAAGTGGCAATCATACATAAGATGATTTAGCTAGATTTGGCTATAAAATCTTATCAAAGTAAGAAAATTTAAACATCCTTGTATATATTTGGCTACCTACTTGGAACACTATAAAGAATCTCGAATTTTTTTTAAATTTTAATTTTCTTCGGAAATTTGGTGACTTAGAAACCAATAAAACACTTTTTTTTGGGTCATTTTGGGAAAAAAGAACCACCAAAAAAATAAATAATTCATTGCTTCAGGTGACATGGGTAGGTGGAGCAACAATGAACCAAACGGATGTTGCAGGTAGTCCCTTTACATTTCAAGTGGATCCCGGACCACTTGACATAGCGAGTACTGAAATTCAACTAGCTGCAAGAAGTGCTGGGCGGACCGGACTAAGCACTTCCTTTTGGCTTTCACCAAAAGACATCTATGGGAACCCACCATTCTATGATGAAACTCTTGTTGTATGGGCAATGGTTACCGTTGCGGGAACCTACACAATCCAAAACCGTCGTCTCCTCCTCGGGACGAAATTATCACATGGAAATAATTTTGGTCGGCGGTGGCACAAGAATGCTTTTGTTAATAATGACCATGAATCCGTTCAAGTTATGTCCGACGACTATAATGAAGAAGTCTATACCCCAACCGTGACAACAAGAGTTGTGGGCAATTCGGACAACACGTACACAATATCATTTCTTGTTACCATGGCCGGGCTTTATGATGTGTTTGTGTATATGAATGGGGTGCTCTTGCAACCGAATTCGAGTTATATGGCAACGGTGGCAAGTTGTGTTGTGGGTCCTGGATTATTAGACTATTCGTACTTGATGGCTGTCGGACCGGGTGTAGACGATGGCACAATACTTACAGCCGGAAGTAGCACTTTAGTGTTTACAATTGTCTTTGGTGACAATTTCGGTAATGCGGTCAATGTTCCAAATGTTCCGTCAGTTCTCAATACATATAAATCTCGGATCAGTAGCAATTCAAGTGTTTCGATTTATAAAACACTTGCAGCGAACACATATTCGATTTCACCAATACTCGTAACAGGTGGAACATATACAGTTCAAGGTTCCAACATCATTTACACTTGCTCACCGAAGACGGCCGGAGTGATGAACATAGCACTAATTTACATGGATTTACCCAACAACATCTCCATAACCTCGGCAATGGGCCCTTCCCATGCAAACATTGTTGCAGCTGTTAGTGGTCTGAATAATATAACCACAACCGTATTTGGACCCGGAGTGATAGTGGCTTTAGCTTGCAGTTCACCGAGTGTTTGTCCGCCAAATGTAATGTATGTCCAAGTTGAGGATGCCTATAACAATCCCACTTTTCCCAACCTAACCGTGTGTACTTGTTTTAGTCTCACCGGGTCCAATACAAGTGTACTCATTAGTAACACCGGACAACCGATTTATGACAAGTTTTGTGGGATTTCGTATAGTCTTCTCCCCGGAATAGGGACAAGTACAACAGTTTCCTTCAACGTCACTTACACATCAGGGCCGACTACTTTCCTTGTGCCGGCCGCCACAAGCATTACAACAACAGTGGACTCGAGCAGATTTCGGTTCAGTGTGCCCGTGTTACTTGGGCCAGCCATGGATCCCGATCCGAATCAGTGCTTGGCATTTGGTGATTTGGGTGGGTTGATTATTGCGGGACAATCGGGCTATATTACGGTTCAGCTTGTTGATTCTTTCGCCTTAGCGATTCAAAGCAGCCCGATGTCGGGTGATTATTTCGTGCGGCTAAATTTTACACCAGTGAATGTGAACAATAGCTCGGGTTTCATTCCTCCGGCAACTCCAACTTGGAATCCTCAAGATAATGGAGATGGCACATTCACGGTTCAGTATGATGCATGCACAACAGGCAGTTTTCAGCTTGTCATTTATGTGGGGAGCACAAATAGTGCATTGGGTGGATTGACAAATGGTTATCTACTCCAGGTCAGGTTAATTGTTTTCCAGATACCCATCATTAAATCAAGGGGTGTGTCACACTGTGGCCTTGCCATTTACATTTAAAAGTATCTTAATGCAAAAGGAGAATTATAGAAGCTCAAATATTTCACCATGCAAAAAATAAAATCTTCAAAAAATCCTCTTAAAGAAACCAAAATCCTTCAAGATATTATAACTCTATAATAACTAATCTCAAGTTTCAACACAAGCCAAAATATCATCTTTCAAAAATCCTCATACAAAAATAGACCTCTTATTACCTAGGGGCCAAAATCCCTTAAGCTACTATAACTCTATAATGAATCTAAACACAACATCCTTGCCTGGCACAAAAAAATGTTGAAATTTCATTAGCTTCATTTCATCATAGGATTATGCACAAAAGCAGCATGGGAGACACTCCAATGGGTAGGGTGTTCTTAGGAAGGGCTATTAGTCCAGGCCAAAAATAGTGGCGGCCAATTTTAGGAATAGAATTTCCATGCAACCAATGAGAAGTCAGTCGCATCACCGAGTGAAGGGCCTCCCTTTTTTTTCTTGTGGGTGGAAAGGAAATATTGAGTCAAGAGAAGAAGTTTTCTCAATAAAAGGTTGAGTAGAGTACGAAACTTGACATTAAATAAGTACACTTGCATTTGACAGGGCCTCCAACTCTTTTGTTCTCAATGTTAGTGGGAAAATGAGTTTTAATTTGGATTTTGAATTTTATTTTCACTTTTGTTGTTAATGTTATACTACATTTATTCAACAAATATTTTGAATTATGTGCAATAAATGCTCAAATTCATCATTTAATCCATTTACAATCTAATTTCAATGAAATCAGTTCACTTTATGGAGACCCAACATTTTAAGGATGAAAAATATTTTTAGATGAAGTAAGGACCCAAAGATAAGGTTATTTGTGAAGTTATTTTTAAGATTATTGTCTTAAAGGACTTAGAGAGAAACTTCCTAATATATTTGAAGGGCTCCTTATTTCTACGAATATCCCATTCAAGAACCAGAGAGAAATTATGCCTACTTATAGCTGTAGGATCTGTCCCATTCTTAAGGAGTAGGTTTAAGAACCCTCCCCTTCCTATGTCTTGTGATCTACATCTGTTTAGGTACATGAGAATGTTTGCCTCTTGCTAGGCCCCCTATTTTGGGAGTCCTCCCACCTTGGGGCCTTAAACTAGACAAAAGTTATAGACCCAAATGCCAACAGTGTAAAGCATTGGCTGAAATTTGTTCATACCAGATAAAGTCCCTAGACCAACACCCCCAACATAGAGTACTTAACCCATGAGCCTTAGGCCATTGGGTCATAGGCCGAGATGGTGCTTCAAGTGCTCATGGCAAATCAAGGTCCATGCAGTGGTTTTTTTTTGTCAATTTTGTGATGTGGCTCAAGTGGTGATCATCCATAAGAATATTTAGCCAAATTTGCCAATACTCAAAATATGAGCACCCTTTCATGTTTCAGGTAGTTGTGGCAATTTTTGGTGATTTTTTTTTTTGGTGATTTTTTTTCAGAAAAAAGAGAATTTGTGAAAGAATATTATTTTTCAAAAATAAATTCACAAAATGACGAAATTTTGCTCATAAAAAAATCGCTGGGTGCATGCCATGATAAACAAGAGAGACAAAGATAGTGGAATTTTGCAGGTGGTCTCCGGCCCATCAGCTATAGAGCACACCTTGGCATGGGTCGGTGGCAATGGGGGCGATACTTATCAGGCTGGCCAAGACTGGGTTCAAATCAAGCTTCAAGCGGTCGATGCTTATGGAAATCAACAAGACCATGTATTGAGTCAAATTGATGGATTCAAGGCAGACATCATGCAACCTGACAACACTCTAGCTATGGTGGCATTCAGCCCAAGCACATCGATCGGCACAAATGGAAACTCTTATATTTCATGGTCACTTAGTTTCCTCCCCTTGCAAGCTAGTGAAGGAAGTGAGTACATTTTCGTTGTGATTTGGCGAAACGATAGCATTGAAGTGCCTCTTCCATCCCTACCTATTCGAATCCACACTGTACCCGGTGCCTTATCCCCAATGAACACACAGGTTTTAAAAAAAACCCAAATCCCATGAATGCCTTGCTTGTCCCATGATCAATGAAATAGAATCTTGGTACTCTTCAAAGGGGGCAAAAAAACAAACCCTAAACTAAGAGCAAATATTTAGTGTAAAACAAAGATGGGATCATCTATCTGCTGTAATTTACCCTCCACAAGAGGGATGGGTAAATTTCACTTCAAAGAGGATTCATAGTTCATGCCTGTGTTTGTCAGTTATTGCTTTTTTTCTCATAACCAGCTTTGTTGGATTTCAAATACCCGCCTTGAAAATTACCAATTATCCTCCCTATGTAAGGTAGGATATAAGGTTTTGTTGAATCAAATTCTGATTTTCTTAAAATCATAAATTTTTTTAGGGTTTTAGGATATCAGGTTTTATAAAACTGAATTTTTATTTTTTAGTCATAAACATGTTTAGGGTTTTAAGATTGACAACCTACCTGGATGAGATTCCAATTATCTGGGTACATTATCAAAATTCGACACTCAATTGATAGGTTATTGATACCCAACCCTTGACCCTGTGAGTTACCCAGGTCAAAACTCAATAGGTGGCCAACAGGGTATTGTCCGCAATTTACCTCCACAAGAGGGAGGGTTTATTTTATTCAACAGAATCCATTATCACATGATGGACTCTGTTAAGATACACATCATAATGGGACTCTGTTGAGATACATTAACTTAAAATCCAGAGAAAATTTGCAAAAATTCATCCATTTTCTTGTTTAAAAATTATTATTATTATTATCATCATCAATATTATACAATGAATCAGATCTTTTTGGGCTCATGGTCTACTGTAGTCCCCTCCAGCCTTGGTTCAGTAGATCATGAAACACTATCCATTTCCAACCATGCAAGATTTCATGTCAACTTTTCATCCATCCGTATTGAGACATTAGAATTTTTCTAGTCTATGTGGAAGGTGCCTTACCTACATGACAATTACCACCCCAACAGAGGATGTCACCTTACACCTAATGTGCCTACTCTCCTCTCAAACAAATTTTACAAGCAAAATTCCAGTGGTTCTTTACGGCGCATAATGACCTTGAATTGGATAGTTCTGAGATTTTGGGTTCCATGTTAGGCAAGACCCTTATTCCCAGAACAGCCCTGTCCTGGGTCCTTACCCTACACATATTTCCATTGGTCTCTCAGGCATGACCCCCTAATGTTAAGTGAATTAGTACTATTTGCAACTTTTTCAGGATTTTGTAAATTAGGTCAAGGTCTCTCTAGTCTTCTAAAGGGGCCCTTTACAAAGGCCTAGTCAACAACTGGATGTATTGGGGGAATGGGTCGTGCAACAAAAAGTCAGGGGCCCATCATCGCCCACACTTAGGTCAGTCATGGCCATGGGCAGTGTTTTTTTGTGTGGCTTTTCTGATGTAGCCAAAGTGGCTATAATGATCCAGAAGAAATATTTAGCCAAATTTGGTTATAAACAAGATATGCATGTAAAAGCAATTAAGTGTCCTTCTATATTTTGGGCCTACCTAGATAGAACCAAACATAGAAATCTGCTGATTATTATTATCATTTTCTTTTTTGAATTTTGGCAACTAGAAACCCTAAAAATTACTTTTATTGAATTTCACTTTTTATGGAAATTTAGCCAGTGAAAAAAAGGCTGTTCATGGGGAGAAATGTCATACAGGAATAGTAACTCAACACCTCAATCTGTTGGACCTTAAATGAAGGGATTGTTTCAACTACAAAGCAATTTTACATAGAAAAAAGTCATATTCTGTAACTTAGGGTTAGCTTCCACATTGAGAAAATGAAGAATTATTTTCTTTCAAAAATCAATTAATTTTGTAGCTTTGGATTTTTATTTTTTTTTTGGTTTTAGAATAGTCTAATAATATTGACATATGATTAGTCAAATTATTCATATTTTATCTTGCCAAAATTATGACAGTTTTCATCACATTTTCAACAAGAAAAAAACGGTCTTTTCAATATTTATAGGGTTATTTAATGAGGACACTAACCCATATTATGGATTAGTAAAGTAAATGTAATGGATGTTATGTACAACAAGTTTTGGAGTTCCTAATGTAACACTTCAAAGTTCAAACTGGTTTAATGGTGAAAGTGGGTATATAAGACCAGCACACAGGGGGAGAAATGAGGTCCAATTGTTATGTGAACTGTATAACGCTTGACTGTCTTGCTACATATTTAAACATAGTTAGATAGTGGTAACCTCGGGTAGATTTGGATTAAGTTCCTAAACAATGATTTTCTTCAACAAATTTTGTTATTTTTTGGACCAAAAAGACTGGGAAGTTCTAGGATAAATGTGTATTTCTAGTGTAAATTCAAATAACTTTTCTAAGTTTTTTTTTTCAAATTTTCAATATGTCAAAATTGAATGCAAACAACTGTGTTCCTAAAAAATTCAAAACTATAACAATTTGTCTGATAGTTAACTCCTTGTGAATATCTCTTTCCCAACAATTAGAGCTACCTATTCAACAGGTTGTGATGAACCAACCATTTAGAAATTGGGACTTTAGGATTATATAATGGCATGCATGTTTGTAAAAAAAGCCTCACTTGCACCCTATATATACTATGCAATAATATTGGCATCAATGAAGATGTAAAGCAATTTCCAAGTGTATATGGAGGGTGGCACCTTATATCCATGAATGTCCTTTGAAGAAAAGACAAGGGTTCTTGTATCCACTCCTTAAGAGTGTGAGGGATCTTACTTCTAATTATATGTGCAAGATCCCTCCCAATCCTAAGGCGTAAGCATAAGATTCCTCCCACTCTTAAGGAGTAGACAAAAGACTCCTACCCATCCTACACCCCTTGATATATGTATGTTTAGGTTCATGATAACATTCATCTTTTGCTTTACTATGGGTAAAGTCCTATGGTGGGGGTAGCTTTGCACAATGTAGGGCCAGATTTGGCTACCACCTTGTCCTAGGCAGCCCCTTTGATTTTGGAATGGCCCTACCCTAGGGCTCTTTACTCTACACTTTACTTCTTAGGGCCCTAGTAGAGCATAGAACAAAATTTACGCGTGAACAACATCAATGGTTTGGATACAATTTTGGCAAACAAACAAACTTTTGTTATATGGTCATTTAGGGCATGAAACAACAAAATGCACAATAAAATACTTTTGGCAGGTGACTGGGTCAGGGGCAACATCACCTATGATTGGACAGTGGGCTTCTATTTTGATTAGTTTGTATGACTACTTAAACAACCCAATTACCAACTCCCAAGACATTTCAACGGCCAACATTTCTGTCGAACTATTGCTCGACTCGGACAGAACAAATGCCATTGCATCAACTTCGGCCGATTGCACAACATCCACATCTTCTTTGCCCGGTGTGGTGTGCACTTACAGGCTTGTGATGCCCGGCTGGTACATGCTTAACATTTATTCAGGAACCAACATGATAAAATCACAACTAGTCCAAGTTGGGCCAGGGTTGATTAGTGGAGCAAATTGCATAGCAGCAGGTGATGGAGTGGGCACAACAGGGATCCCTTTGTTCCCCGGAGTTCCCACTACATTTACCATCCAAGCATTCGACTACCTAAATAATTCCAGTCCCATAGATCAGGCCTATTTTGAAGTCTGGGGTGAAAATTTGAACCAATCCGGGGTCATAATTCCCGACTCGGGTTACCCACTACACATCTCTCAGAATATTTTCTTGGTGCAATACACACCAACAAAAGCCGGTATGTATAATCTGTTCATCCAACGAGCGAGCATCAACATTGTGGGTTCCCCATTCCAGATTGTTGTTAATGTCGGGCCACCTGTAAGCTCGAAATGTACACTTGATGAGGAATCATTAGCTCCATGCACAGTTATGAGCTATAAAAACATCACTCTTGTCTCTCGAGACGCCTATGGAAACATTCGGACGACATATGAGGATGTGTTTCATATTTTCATGTCCATTGACGGTTTTCCAGACGAGGCAATACTTGATATTATGGTATCATTGGGGAACGGAACATACGGTTATGGCTTTATGTGCATGAATGACACATTTGTTCAGATCATGTCCGATGCAAACTTGGTCTACTCGGGGATGATTACATCCCTTCTTGGCCCTGCACATTTTAGCCAAACTACTCTTGCACTTGATAACCCGTATATGGTTGCTGGTTCCCTTGGACATGGTACCATTGTGACCAGGGACATTGCGGGCCACCCCCTCACAACCGGAAGCCAGGCCCTACTTCTTACTTATGGAACCACCTTCGGGACAGAGAATGATTCCATGGTAATTGTAGATAACAATGATGGAACTTACGATGTCACCTTCGTAATCCTTGCGAGTGGGCCCTATGAATTGCAAGGAATACTTAATGAGTATTGGAATTTTTATACAGGTACACTAATAATTGTGGCCGGTGCTCCGGCAGTGGCGATTGTTAGCTTCGGTTGGTACACAGCGAGTTATGAATCCGCATTGGAAATTCAGTTTTTTGATGAGAATGCGAACAATATAATGTCAAATGGACTTCTTGACACAAGTAGCCTGACCTTATTTTTTGTTAGTTGGGAAGTTCCACCCCGCACCGTAACATTGACATCAACAAGCTTGGGAGTGAATTTCAGCCCAACAACTGGGTACTATACCGTTTATTTCACCCCGATTATTGCTGGGGCTGTTTTTGTTAATTTCAAGCTTGGCGGTTCCGATGTTCTCACTTCAACAGGATCTTCAAATACTGCAAGGGTTGGGTTCCTTCCGCCGGATCCCCTATACTTTGACATATGGGGACCTGGAATCGTTGGAGCAGTTCCGGGCGAATATACACATTTCTTCATCCGAATTAGGGATACTTTGGGAACAATTATACCTGACAATGTTGCACGTGGTTTCCGAGTATCCTTTGACCCCCCGGACGTAGCACCAAGTGGAACAGTAAAAAGATACATTACCCTTGGCGTTGTAATGCTCTCATATTATCCGGCAAATACCACAAATTCATCCTTCACACTAAGCACTACTTTCAATGGTCGTTTGGTCGGAAATACTTCATATTCTGTTGCAGTAACACAATTTGCCGGTCCTATCTTTGTTAGTAATTGTGCAATCTTGGGTCCGGATCAAGTTGAAGTTATGACGGATGTCCCCATTGTTGCTACAGTCGGGACTTCAACTGCTGGAATATTCTTCTGGGTTCAACCCCGGGACATTTACGGAACCATCATCACAACCCCAGACCCGAGTGTTGTGGACCCGTTTTTCATTGTAACGGTGCAAGGGGGTAGTGGACCTCCCATAAATGTGACAACCGTACAAGGAGGATGGGAATTCATCTTTGTCATCCCATTTGTTACGGTAAGTGGATACTTATATGTGACGGTTACATCTCCGGCAACTGGCGGGGTGTGGAGTGCAGTGAGCAATAGTGGGTTCACAATTTATCTTGCACCAGCCCAATCGTATGCACCTAATTCGGTCATTGTTTCGAGTAATTTACTGAGTAAAATTAACCCGACACAAATGATTGTCGGACAATGGGTACAATTTATAATGCAAGCTTATGACCAATACCATAACCCACAAATTTACAACTCGTATACGACTGATTTGTTTAGTGTCGTATTAACCAAAGCACATTCGAGTACAGTTTTGGGGTCGACCATTTACGGAGTTAATAGGTGTGACTTGACTTACCGAATCAGGTTTCAGCTCATGTTTGTTGGTCTTTTGAACGTGACGATTTACTTGAACACACTGGTGGTTACATCCGTCCAGATTTCCGTATCAACTGGGCCTCTATATCTACCCAACTTGGTTATGGTTGATACCGTTTATCCCATGACGGCTGGCGTTCCAACTAACTTCCTCATCTCGGCAAGTGATGTGAACCAAAACCCGATACTCAATCCGGGGAGCATTTATTGTGTGTTTCAAAACAATGTTACTATGACCAAGTATGGGACTATGATTTTACCCTCGAATGACACATTAGGTCAATTTATGGTTTATTTCACACCCATCAAGGTGGGTCATTACTGGATTCTTGTTGGTGATAGCTCGAGTCGCAACAACGGACCAACTGTAAATCTATGGGAAGTTGATGTATGGCCAGGTCCTATTGCCCTCGACATGACTGTAACATCGATCTCATCACAAGTGTTCATAGCCGGAATGCTAGCGAGTTTTACGATCACCGCCGTGGATGCCTTTAGTAACCCTAACTATTCCATTCCTCTTGTGATGATAACATCTTCAAATTTTGAGTATTATGCCGCTTCGGTTTCCTCACCATGCACATCAGCCGCCGCCATTGGAGTGTTCGGAACGGATTCCACTGGGTGTGTACCCGTGAATGCTACATCAACCGGTCAAGTGTCATTTGTTCCCACTTCGTATGGAAAGATCAACATGACCATAATGTGGGACTCAAACACAATGATTCAATATTATGGAATTCAAGTCCTTCCGGCAACCACGCCCATTGTATTGAGTGCCCAAATGTCTCAGAACTTAGGTAGCATTGCAGTGAGTTTCGACTTGACAACCAATGCCAGATACTCAAGCTATGTCGGATTAGATAATCCTCGACTTGGATGGCAGCGGTGTAATAACACTCTAGACCCACTGTCTATGGCTATGATTGGCATTAACCCTAATTGTGTGTTCAAGGATGCAACAACCCTAATGATTCAACTCGGATACAATGCAACTATCATGTCCTTAGATTGGGGAGTGGGTGACCTTGTGTCCATCTCTTCGGGCATTTTCAACCAAGATGACACATCGGTTCCTGTGACTGGTTGGGTTCCTTTAGGGATTTCGAATTTCAGTCCGCCTCCGGTTGCTGTGCTACAGGGCCCAATTGTGACGAATGTGTGCGATAACCTTACCCTTGATGCATCCGCATCAAGTGGGTCAGCTGGACGACCCATGTCATATTTTTTCAGTGTAGAGGGCAGTGGTGATGATCCTTATGGGCTTGGGAATGTAGTGAACTTCCTTGCTGAACTTCCATCACAGATGACAGTCACTATTGGGGCCGGTACATTAGGTGCGGACCAAGTGTATATGTTCCAAGTGGTAGTGACAAATTTTCTCGGAATGACTTCCACTGCATCTTTGACAGTTCAAACGGTGCAAACTTCCATTCCACAGGTCCGTTATAATTCACTACTCCTACTGATGTATAGGGGGTCTTGGACATACAAAGCCTCTTTGTGGCAAATGTAAAGCACTGCCTAGATTATTCCTTTGTATTTCAAGCTCCCTTACCTGCCTGAAGAAACCTGCTGTTTTCAGCAAGCGGGATCTTCTGCGTTGGAAGGTACCAGGCTGCACTGGGATCTTCTGACCAGCAGAAGGTGCCAGCCAGCCTGTCACTATTTCTAAAAAGTGAAAAAATCTCAGCTCTCTGCTTTACATAGAAAAAGGACCTGAGTACAGGCCCTTCCGTTATTTTCGACCTGTTCCCTCGGCTTACTGGCCTTGGGCACAGATCTCAAATCACAGAAGGGCCTGAGTACAGGCCCCTCTCCTATATTTAAAGCACTCCAAGAAAATTCCTAAGTACATGTGGAGAGTACTTTATGCATACTCTTTATGAATGGAAGTGAAATTATGCTTATGTTGTAAGTGTAAGATCCCTTCCACTTTCAAAGCGTAGGTGCAAGAATGCTCCTATGCCTCATGATCTTCAAATGTTAAGGTTCAAATTACCTTTGCCTCAGGCTTTAGAATGGGTAAAGCCCCAGGGTGAGGGCCTTCCTGAAATTCAGGGCTGGACTCTGCTATCACCTTGTCCTAGGCAGCTTATTTTGAGAATGGCCCCACCCTAGGGCTTTACCCTACACATAAAGAACCCACAGAATATTTCTTTTGTTGTGAGTGTAGGGTTCCATACCCTCAATAAAATTTCTGCCTCAAGAGAGCTTGGAGCCTCATGAGTATGGTTGAGGAACCTTAGGCCTAAGGCACCAATCCTCTCTCATAAATGAAAATCAGACATTCATTATGAAAGGAAAATTCTCCCAGTTCTTTGTTCCTGGTAAGGACCTTGAAGGGTCTGAGAACTCGGGTCCATTGCTTGGCTCCCACCTCATGTGGGGCCTTCATTGCCATAATAGTCCCTTACTTGGTCCTTACCAGTGATAGGTGGTTCTCTCTTCTTAGAACCAGCTGGTAAGGGTTAGGTATAAGGACACTTGACTGACAGTTTTCCAAAATCAAAGAACCGGTTTTGACCTTTGAGGACCCGTTAACAACAGTTCTCAAAATGCTCGGAGAAGTGATCAAAGAACCTACCCTAAATCATCAGTTCTTTTTGCTCATACTTTCAGGAAACTCACCTATTTTTTTGAAATTTTTTCAAAACCTCAAAATCGATGATTATTTAATTCTGAATTTTTTTCAAAAACCTGGAACCTAGGGTGGAAAGAAAAAAAAATCAAATTTTTCAAAACCGGAAAATTGTCAAAACCAGAGAACCACCCAACACTGGTCCTTATTCTAGATATAAAGCACTGGAGATATTTCGTAAATGTATTTCGAAAAAGAAATTAAGAAAATTCTGAATTTTTTTGTTTTTGAAGTGTAAATTCAACTAAAATTGCTATTTTGGGGTCAAATTTCGTTAAATTTTCAATACTGAAGACAAAAAAAAAAAAAAAAATTTATAACCATTTAATTTTTTTTAATGTTTAATTTTTTATCCATTCTTTTTTTTTTTTTTTTT
>Ga0116231_10003250_pt1 | contig 33921 bp, 37 predicted proteins | sample S1TSphgellanicum_2_FD_89695 | JGI IMG/M metagenome (GOLD analysis project Ga0116231, IMG submission 89695) | Host-associated microbial communities from peat moss isolated from Minnesota, USA - S1T2_Fd - Sphagnum magellanicum MG | ecosystem: Host-associated > Plants > Peat moss > Unclassified... | reverse complement strand
TTTTTTTTTTTTTTTTTTTTTTTTAATATTTTTTTTTTTTTTTAAAATTTAAAAATTTTTTTTTTTTTTTTTTTTTTTTTTTTGGAAGAATTGATTAAATCATGTTTTGAATTTTTGAAATCTACCTAAAGTTCACAATATTCTCGTCAAGTGTGATGTACACATCTTGTTAAAATTTTGAGATGCAAAAAAATTGTATTCCATGACATCAATTTTGGGGGACTTTAATGTGCTTTCACCTAGGTAAATAATAAGTGCCTACCCTACTAGGCCTACCTAACCTAATCTATTGGTTGCCTAACCTAACTTTGTAGCCTAGCTAGCCTACTAGGCCTACCCAACCTAACCAACTACCAAGTTTAGCTTAACCTATTAAGCCTACCTATTAAGTAATAATAATAAAAAATTTGGCTTACCTGCTAACTGATAAATGAACTCAAGTACATTTTGAATTGCAATAATAATGTAGATGTCATGTGTATGTATAATTACAAATATAATTGAAAAAACAATTTGATTGTCAACCATCAGTGGATGCAACCCATAATGAATGACATATGTTCACTTTTCATTAATCTTTTCATTTAAATTTGTGGTAGTCAAATTGTTGTTACATGTATGATTAATAATTGGGATTCATTGTAATGTAGTCACATATGCAATTATGAGCACTTGCAACTATGGTGACATGTAAGATTGCTACAAGTGTAATCACAAAATGAGTTGATTTGAAAATTAGTCACACTCTAAGCACAAACATAATGTTAAAATTTTTAAAAATTCTTCTAATGAATTTTGGTTCATCCCTTCAACTTTGGTTTTTAATATATGTTGTATGGTTATAATGGACTACACCCACTAGTGCACCATTGTGGGATATGGATGCTAACTAGATAGGGAACTTTTTCTCATTGGATCCCTATCACCCAACTAATTAACTAGCTAGGTTTTGCACAATTAGTTTATTTAATGTTCTACTTACATGTACTTAATTTGTTTCAAATTTCTTTACCACACCTACCAAGTAACCTCCTTCTTGCCCTTACCAACTACCCATACCTACCAATTAATAGGCAAATTGCCAAATAACTTACATAATGACCTACTAATGTACCTACCTGAAATGACCTATTTGCACCAACTTGCACCTACTCATCATTTATGGGGCATTCAACAAAGAAATTAAGATATTACATGAAAACAAATAGGTACTTAACTACCCCCACTCACCTACCTAGGACCTACCTACTACCCATTGATGTGACCCTACCTACATGGGCCACCTACCTACCCACTATTGACCCCTATATTCCAATAACGAATTAAACTTATCAACACCAAAAAAACCCAATGTCGCCTTTTAAAAATGTGGCCATACAAAAAATTTGTTCTTTGATATATGTTAACTTATATCCTTTGATCTAATATTATACAGTGAACTTTGAAGGCATATATTGCAGTAGTGCTCTCAAAAGCATGATATAATACCTAAATCTAGTGCACATGATTCACAAATTATCAGTCATCATATAATATTTAAACCAAGGCTAGTAGTTCACAAAATGCAATACCTTCATTTTGTTCAAAATTATAATTATAAAGGGAAAAATGAGTCTAATTTACCTTGATTTTAAATTTTTTTTGTGAAATTGATTGCAATTTGTTATACAAACCTATAATTCATGGTGGGAAAATGAATGCATTACCCTTATTTGATATACATATAATTTATTTTTCTTAAAATGAAAATGAATGCTAAAATATAACTAAATTATAAAAAGGTTGTAATCACACCACAAAGGGAAGGAAAATGTACATAAGAAAAAGCACGTTACTAAAATGTATGGGACTTCAAAAAATGGTACATCCTATATGGACTAGAGAACCTTCCTTAGTACTAAAATCTTGATTATTAATGTGATGTGCCTACTAGTAAGTTGTGGCAAGTTAAGTCACGTTTCGTCTACATGTTAATGTATGAACATAAAACAAGTATTCATGAACATGAGGTGAATTGTTTCTACCACAAATTGTTCCTTAGTGGTGCCATAAAAACTATTCCATGCAAACAAAGAATAATTAAGTATTAAAAAAAACACAAGGACAATGTAACAAATTAAGGGGAAAAACTAGAAAGAAGAATTTTGAAATGCAATTTTTTTTCTTTTGCATTTCCCTATTGTGGCAATATAAAACAAAGAAAAATAGACTTAGTAGAAGCATGAGTGTGAAAAGTGAATGGCCCCCCGTGACAACATGACAATGAAAAAAAAAAAAGGCAACAACACAATTTAAAAGGTCGGGGGTAAAGGCTTCTTGTTCTTGCTTTGGGTGCTTGCAACAACACCATCATAATAGGAGTGGGGATGCAACAACATGAAGATGAGGGGGCATATGTGCAACAACATGAAGATGATGATGGGGCATATGTGCAATAACATGAAGATGATGAAGGACTAAGGGCCTCCTACCTTTGGTGCTTGTAGCAACACACAATGACAATACGGGTGAAGGTATGGCAACAAGACAATGGTGAGGGCAAGGGTACAACAACACAATGATGGAGGGATGGGGCAAGGCCTCTTGCCTATGTCTCTTGCAACAAGGTGGACCACAATGGAGGGGTGGGAGCCTCCATGCTCTTGCAATGTGTGGCTTCAAAGGCGAAAAGATTTACAAGTTTTTGAAGCTTAGAGAGGTAGTGAAAGCAACACAACCATGAAGACAACAATGGAGGGGCCAAGGGCCAGGTACCTAAGATGCAATGATGGAGATGGGCATGGATGGGATGGTCATGGTGTTGGGGAGTTGGCCACCCAATGGAGCTTGCAACAATGGAGTTGGGTAATCCTCACCAGTGCTGGTATTCAAACCTACCTCTTTTATCACTTGTAGCCTTATATTTCCACATGCCTCAGCATCCTTCTTCTGCTTGAGTCTGTTGGACTCAAGGGTTATGGGTTTAGGGACCCTATGGACCCTATGATTATACAAATGCTGGTTTGGTATAGGCTTTTGAACATCTACCAGCCTGGTCTTGGTAGGTATGAGTCTTTAAGTGAATTCCTTGGTGTGATTCCATACTAATCTTAAGTAGTTTGAGTTATCTGCAGGGCATGGACCATAATGATTTTTCTGATATTATTGCTCTTGTATCGAGATTTTCACATATGTAGTTTGTTGTCAGGATGATGCCTCAAAACATTGAGTGCTTACAAATCTAAATAGGGAATTTTTTTGACAGAAGCTACCCAACTTACTAAACTTTTCATGTAAAAATTGGGATAAAAAGTTATTTAATCCACAAAATAATTAATACCCAATAAATTATTAGAGCCATATTGATTCGATGCACCAAGACGATAGATAAAATTGGCAACTATTGCAAAGGAGTATGCAATGAGAGCAAAAAAAATCATATGTTAAGAAAAAAAAAACCACCCCAAAACCAAGTTACTATAGTAGAGTTATCCGTAAAGTCTTCACCCTGTCTTCACCCAGTCTTTGGGCCTGCTTTCAACCCCTATGCCCTCTTTCAGTGGAATCTGCAAAGTAACGAAATTTGATTAAATCTCAGTATGAGATGCTGAAACCCAGCATTTAATGTACAAGGTTCGAGTGTAATTATAGTAGTTGTACAGGTAGGAGCAATGAAAATATATGTAGCAGCAGTGGAAGCGCTCAGGAAAAAAAAGGACAGACAGGATGAAACTCAGTTTACCACCAAAATTGGTGAAAAAACTAGTTTGGGTCCCAGTTATTTCGTTTAGTAAAATTTTCATTCCCAGCTACGCGTTTGATGCCCTATTATGTCGAAACTGGCTGTTCTCACCCCCTAAACTAGTGACGTTATGGATAACTCTAGTGTCTCCTTCTAGGGCGTTGAAGAACTTTGTCTCAGAAGGCCCACTCTATCACAGGAGAAAACAATGAAATTCTGTTTCATTATTTGGTCTGTTGACTCTGCCTAGAGGGGAAACATTTTGTATTAGTGCAGGATTTGGGACAACAATAGCCCTAGGGTGGGGGCGTTCCCAAAATAAGGGGTTTAGTATGAGCGTTAGGAGTGGGACGGGTTCTTACTTACACTTGGGAGCTCCCAAAATAAGGGGCCTAAGATGAGGCAGTAGGACTAGGAGGGATCTTCATTATGCTTTACTATTAAGGAGCAGAAGGGATGAAGGAAAGAAGGAAGGAAAAAAAGGAAATTCTTGGAGTTGACATTGAAATCCAATGGCAGGTGCGTGTGGGAACCATGAGAAGCCTTGGGACCCATTTTGGCCACAAAAGTTGTTGATTAATGATGGATCATCGTCATCTTCTGAGAGGAGCTCTGCAGATGAGATTGTAGTTTCAAAGTCCACCAGAAATTATGGAAGTAGGTAGACTTCCATTACCTTTCATGTACACACACACACACACATATATCTCTTTGACTTTCTAGTACACAAAAAACAGATAAAACAACAAACAGGAACAATTTGAAAAGTGGACAAAGCAGAAGAAGAATGGCCACCATTATAATGCAAATGAAGGGTAACCTAAAACTAAACTACCCTCTCTCTGTCTCTCTCTCTCTCTCTCTCATAGAACAGAAAATATATAAATGCTCAAGGATTCTTATTTTCATACTTTTGCTTTATTATTTGTGGGAAAAATTTAGGGTTTAATCTGTGGTTTTGTCATCTCATTTTGCACCCTGGCTGATTTTGGGTGGTTCTTTTTTTTTAATTAACAAAAAAACCCTACATTTAAGGTTTGAGTCATGTAAAGTTAACTCCAAATGCCTGGTTTTGAAATCCCAACTCTGTAAAAAAAAAGGTATGGAACCAAAGTGTGGATTTGGTGGAAATGTTGGAATTTTGTTAAATTGTCCAGAACGGTTGACAGGCATAATAAATGCGCCGCTGCGAATCCGCCCTTTTTTTCTAGTCAGGAAGTTTCTCTCAGCTCCGAAATCGGGGAGCGCGCAATCGTGCGTTCTTGCGTGCGTGTGTGCGTGCGTGCATGCGAGTTCTTGCGTGGTTTTAAGGCCTTTTTGTAGTCTGCTGCTGGTGCGTTCTGCCGGTGCACAACCTGTGGCAGCAGCTTGGAGAGAATTCTTAGCTTGGAATTGGGAAGATTGCTGCTACTCTGGAGGAACGGAGTTGGGTCGATTCGGGAAAGGGAAGAAGTGCAGTGGGTGCGTGTTTGTGGGTTGGGGGGATAGGGGGCCGGGTAGGGGGGGACTTGACTTATTTTGGTCTTGTTCTGTTCTTTTTTACGTGCTGGTGTTTTTCTTGTATCTGAGAGATAAAAGGAAGGGTGCGGAGGATTGTTGCAGTTTGACTGATCGTCAGAGTTGCAGCGTGATTCGAAAGGAGTTGGGAAGCACGCCGAAAAGACAAGGACACGAACAAGAACAAGAAGAAATTTCTCTCGTGGCAAGACGGAACGAGCGTTGGGAAGAAGCGAGTGGCGTGGGTGCTGCTGGGAAACAGGCTTTCAAGGAACTGTTGTGTGTGCGCGCGTGTGTTACGTACCGTGTGTTGTGAAGCAAGAAGGGGAAGGATCGAACATGGGTGGAGGAAACGGACAGAAGTCCAAAACCGCGCGAGAAAGAAATGCAGAGAAAGCAGCGAAGCAAGCTGGTAAAGGCAGCCAGCTTGACACCAACAAGAAGGCCATGACCATACAATGCAAGACGTGCATGCAGACCTTCATGTGCACCACTAGTGAGGTCAAGTGCAAAGAACACGCTGAAGCTAAGCATCCCAAGGTCGACCTTGGAATTTGCTTCCCTCATTTACTCAAGAAGTAGACACATCTACAACCTCAAGAACTCTTTTCCCATGGACATTAGTAACACAACCCCTCCTCTCTCTCTCCCTCTGAGAGAGAGTTGGGCATATAAGAATCATTGTAGCAGCAATGGCAGTGTCGCTGTTGTTGTTGTTTGTGTGTGTGCATGTCATGTGGACCATCACTTTTGCTTCTGCATGGAGTACAAGATAGTACATTGCATGAAACAGCAAATCCTCTGTGTACAGTATCCAGTAAACTCTTCCTTGCAGGTACTTTGGACTTTGTGTGTCCTTACCAGGACTTCTACTGTGTGCCATTTTTGTATCGGTTGCTGCTGGCAGTGGTTGTGACCGTGAGAGGTTGTTGGAAAGTTGGTCCTGTTGCAAGAATTTGAACAAAGATCAAGAATGGAAGGTTGCCATCACTGGCATCAAGAACAACAGTTGCTGGCCCCAATGAACCACAGCAACACCATCGGTTTTTTCAACCCCACATTGGTATCATCTTTCCACTACTTGTTTATCTGCCCCTACAGGAATCATATTCATAGCATTCTCTAGGACCACCTGTGCATGCCATTTGTTTCAAGGCTTCAGGCTCAAAGTTACTGAATAATTGGAGAACAAAGGGAGGAGAAAATTGGAGTAACAAGAAAGGGATGCAGGCAGAGATGCTTTAAAATGAGATACGAAAGAAAAACATTAATACAATAGCTGGAACAGAAGAGGGAGCAGAGGAAAAAAACAAGAAGAAAATAGGTGTGCCAAACAGTAGGAGGAACATAAGAGGGAAGGAAAGGAAAAAAACTAGAAGGAAAAAGATGTGCTGAAATGTGGAAGGTGTAGCACTAACTCCACAATGTAAAGGCAAGCTGAAGGTCCTGAAGAAAATCCACAACTCTGTACATGTGGGGAGATTGGAAGAGTACCACTTCCATTGAAGCAAATCTCCTTAGAAGCACCAGAAAATTAGCCTTCACCTTTGCAATCTGTCTCTTTTCTCTGTTCCCATCCTTGCATCACTGCAGCAAAGAGGTTGGGGACACCACCCATGGTTGCATTCTCTTGTTATGAGAAATGGTTCTCAAAACAACAGTTACAGGATGAGCAGACAGATGATGAAAAACTGCAATTCAAAAACTGCTTGTTGTCCAGAGGGTGATATGAAAACCAATAGGACATGAGAAGATGGTGTACCTCTATTGCAGAAAATTTTAAGGAACCTTGTATACACCCCATGCAAACAAGCAAGCAAACAGGTATGCTTCTGAAACACCCACTGCACACAACACCTTTATAGAGGAAAAAAACAAACAGTCTCGTCTGTTGAGGGCATTAACCCTTGCAGCTACCATCCAAGCTGTGCATGGGAACAGAACCAGAAGCTAATTTACAAAGACTGATCTGTTGAGGCCATTAACCCTTGCAGCTACCATCCAAGCTGTGCATGGGAACAGAACCAGAAGCTAATTCACAATGACTGATCTGTTGAGGCCATTAACCCTTGCAGCTACCATCCAAGCTGTGCATGGGAACAGAACCAGAAGCTAATTCACAATGACTGATCTGTTGAGGCCATTAACCCTTGCAACTACCATAAAAGCTGCATGGGAACAGAACCAGAAACTACTTCACAATTGAAAAACTGCCAAAATACTTCATCAATAGTGCTAATTGTAATGGCTAAACTAATCTTTGCCAAAATAAATGAGCAAGTGGATTTAAAGAATCAGTCAATGTTTTGAGCATCATCAGAGAAAAAATCCGCAGCTCCCAGGTTACTGAAAAAACCCACAACCTAGGCTCAGCCAAAGCAACCCACCCATAAATAATTTACCTTCACTCTTTTTGAGAGTGAGAATAAAAGGAAACCCAGATGCATACAGAAATCAAAGAAAGAGTGGAAGGCAAAAGGAAAGGGATGAAGCGGCACACAAATAAAAGGGATACCGATCAATAGAATCTGATAGAGAGGAGAGACACACACAAGGAAATACAGCAAGATACAAGTACTGAAACCATCACACGGGAGCTTGCTGTAGCTAGAAAGGAAAGATGCTGACAGATTTGCAACAGCTGGAAAATAAGAAAAGCATCCAGCATAACACAGAAAATAGGAAGAAAGTAACACCAGAAATGTGCAGATAGCAGTTAAGAAATCACTACAAAAGAACAAAGAGGAGGATTGGGGGCAGTATAAAGTGAAGGGAAGAAAGTGAATGGTAGATGGCCTCCAGGGAAAGAGGGAAATTGGGAAATCGTTGTTGAAAGGGAATAGAGAGCGCAAATATGAGAAAATCAGAGGTTACTGCATTTTTCTTGACCTCTTTGCTTTTGCAGCTTTTCTCTTACTCATAACCAACTTTGTGCGGAACTTCGCATCATCTTTGATGAAGCTCCACCAGAGATAAGCAATTGGGACTGTTGTAGCATGCCATATTGCATGAGCATCCAAGATTCCCCACAAGGGAGGGAACTCATAAATCTCCATAAGTTTAAAAAGAGATATCCCTAAAACTACAGTGAACAGTTTGAAACGTGCTGGGTGATGATAATGCCAGGCCCACACTGCCCACAGGAGCATTTGAGTTACACCTATCACTGTGCATACCTGCATATTCCAGCCTTGTTGCAGACATGCCAGAACCCCACCATGGCAATGTCAGTTTCTTTTTTTCATACAATTTCATACAGACAATCAGCAAATTTGTCCAGGAAAAGGAAAAAGTAGGCATATTGACAATGATCACTTAGTCTAACCTCCAGTGAACCATGTAGCAAGTTCAACCTGACATACCATAGTCAAACCTGTAGAGGTTCAAGTACAAAATATGAGTGGAGATAAATGCAATGATAGGAGCTGACACCATAACTCGCGCTGCCTCTGCCTGCAAACTACCTGTTCGGATGATTGCAAGAATCAAGGAGTAGCCCAGCAATGCAATTGCTGAAGAATAGTCTAGCATCTCAGAAAACCGCATGTCCCTGCAGACATGTAGTGGCAGATCAAACACCCTTAATCAGAAATAAAAAGAAAGAGCTTTAGGTGAAGAACTGATGACCTGTGCACACATCTGCAGTGTGAGAATGTTTCATGAGGATTGATGTCCCTATTTCTCGTAATTAACAGGCCACATACTACCGTATCACACGTCCAATTTCCCACAAAATACTTCGATATTGGACAGATAGAAAGCTGCAAATTTCATATACAGGTAGAGTCAAGACCAATAGTGTAAATATCGGAAGTTTTATGAGTTTTAAGAACCCCATTTCAGCTACCAGAATCAAATGTTCAACACCAAGAGATCAAAATAGAGGTGTGAGTACGGTAGTCCATCAACTGAAGATATTTTGAAACAGATATTCTGTCCCAACAGTCTCAGATTCTCAATTGAGAATTTTGGTCTTCTAGAGTTTTTGCCAATTCTCCAATGAGCAGGTATAAGGTTCAAAATCTGTGGTTTAGGATGAAATGAGGATAAAGAAGTAACAACATACTGACCTTGAGTGGAAGACTGTGCTCCAGATCCAGGAATTCATGGACAGCAGGCCATAAACAACCCAAAGGCTTACATATTCATAAGGCGGGCTACCATGAGCAGATAATGGAAGCTTGTAATATACTAAGACCAAAAATGAAGAGAATCCTTGAAAATGTATGAGCAAATTCAACACTGAAAATGCCACAGATGCTGGTTCCTGTGCAACTCCCACCCACAGGTAAGTAAGGATTGAACTTGACTAACAATTCAGAGGACTTCAACTGGGAAACAGTCTTCACTTGAGTAACTGTAAACTTCACATGTAAAGGAATCACACCTATAATAATTCCCCTCACGCATCAATCTATTACATGCTGCCATCTATCTCCCACACAGGTTAGAGTGGGAACTGCACACGTGTGGACACACACAGGTTTGACAGACACAGAAATGGTGAAATGCTATTTGAACAGTTATAAGGTTTTGAACTCAGGAACCATGGGACTGCAGAGAAACACCCCCCCCAAAAAAAACACGTTGAAGGTAACTGCCACATTGGTTCTGACCACACCTTAAGAAATGTGCAAGAATGAGTGCAGTCATAACCTTGAGACCATTATCTTCACTAGGAATGAAGTGACTGGCCATAATGGACAAATTCTGGCTACTGATAGGGTGGGAACCTTCAGCATTAGCTTGCTCATTAGGTCAAATAGCAGTGTATACTACTAGCCTATCCACTGGCATGGACAAATGGAAAGACCTGAAGACTGAAGATGCGGATGAAAGGCCATTTGCCATGATATTTGACTGGAAGCTGGGCAGCAGATTCCCGCTTCATCTCCTCTCGGACCATGCACTGGTACCTGCATTCGCTGGTGCAGTCCCATTTCTTCCACCGCAGATAGAGAGGCTCCTTCAAGAATGTCTCATATTTGGGATCAAGAGACATAGTCGATGATTGATCAACACCATCTAGATCATTGTCTACAGGAAACTTGCAGCTATTGAAGCAGCTGTCCTCTATACACCCACTCTTCTCGCAATTTTCCACACAAGACCTGTGAAAATATCTCCACCATCAAAAACACCATTGTGGTGTGATTCCAAACTTGCCTGCTTATAAATGGGTAGAGCTCACATTGTTACCAATTGAAGTATCATTCTTCTTAGTCAATAACACATTTAATGCTCTGAATTGGAAGCACTATCAACCAAGAAGATCAACCTACAAAATTTTGAGATACAAGAACCAATCTACATAGTGATCCACTATATCCATGAGATTTCAGAGAAAACTCAACAACCACACTTCAAAGGTCAACTGTTGTGTCCGATTCCAGCAAAAGCAAAACAAATGCTACAGGAATGATTGTGGTCATAACCAATGAGTATCACTCACAACATATTGGACCCATCACATGCATCCACAAATGGTAATGACTAGCTGCCATTACTTCCCCACTGACTTCATCACATAACAACAGTGGGCACAGACAAGTATACCATAATCTGATCAAATTTTCTTTCAGGTAAACAATCAATACAAAACAATCTGCATCCTGAATTTTCTGTCACATTTCCTGAAGAAACAGGAAGAGAGAAGACTTGGTTGTGATGTTGACTACCACTCTCTTAAGAGTCTCTTCAAAGACCTAGCTCAAGAGACAAATGATCTGCAATTTATCCATTACTGACTGCAACACAGGAGTCATTAAAAAAATCCCTTCAAAAGAGGATTAGAAAAAAAAAAGAGCGATGATGCAAGGTTTTGCAAAACGCATATCATGACTGACAATCATGACCACTGGCAAGGTGGTCATCATCATGAGTCCCTCCACACCACAAAGGCTACAGAAAGGAGGATCAATTATGCAGTTTGATGATCTGATCCATGTTGAATACAATTTGTAAACCCATTGGAAAATGAGAGAAACCAAGATACAAAACAATCTATGTATGTATGTATCTGTGTGCCAGGTATAATTCTCAAGGCTCTTGTATGTTCTTCTCTTGTCTGCCTCCAGAATGATTATGTTCCATTTTTGTTTTTCTGTTGCAAACATCCAATTCCTTGTGACCTGATGATGTCTGCTGACAAAAACTGTATCTAACTGAGTGTTTCTGTGGACGTTGCTCTTGTATCTACTACTTTGCTTTGCAATCATAACATTGAGCCTATAAAGTCCAATCATGAATGTTAACGAATGCAGCAGCAGAACAGCAAAACTTCAAAAGTGACAAAAAGAGCGTCATGCTCTAGACAGCAGCAGCAAACTCCCAAGTGACAAAAGATCATCATGCTCTTTCCACAAGACAATACAAAAGCAAGAAGATCATAGTTTTCCAGATGGAAAAAAGCAAGCACGGGGGAAGGGGGCGGGAAGCCAACTTATAAGGAAGCCGCTCATCTCCAGCACTAGCACGGCAGAGGGATAGAAAAGACAGCAAGAGCGGCAGCAGCAACTGGAGGAGGAGGCATGGCCCCCAAACCTTCATCGTCCCCTTATCCTGGCTGCCAAAAACAATGAAACTGCAACAAACAAATCAAAACCTCAACATGGATATGTTGCTTGCTTGCTTGCTTGTGACAATCTCTTCTCTAGATTGTATAATCGTAAAAGCGACCAAAAAATCCAAAACAGAAACGGAAGAAAGGAGAAGAAGAAAACCGAGCAGGAAACAAAAGCTTGCAACATCTTCGCAGAGATTTTGAGATTTGGAAGCTTTTCTTTCTTCCGATCTACAGAGGCAGGCTCCATCTTCATGCGTAATAATAATCTCCATTCAACTCAGAGCCTCTTCTTGCAGGCTAGTCCTACTACTACAGCAGCAACCAGAAGCTTTTGTTTCCAGCGGCTTCTGTTTTGATGAGCCGCCGAGATGCATACTACATAAAACCTCACAAATACTAGAAGCTTGCGGAGAGACGAAGAAGAAGAAACAACAGAAACCACCGCTCACAAGACGACGACCGTGCGCGGGACAACAAAAACCACACGACTTACCAAATGCAATGCACCGCAAGCTCCTCCTGTGCACACACACACACCCGCCCTTGAGAGCTCCTGTTTCAACGAATGCTTTACTTTTGCGACGGCAGGAAATGGTCGAATTTCGCGCTTCTGCGGAATCTCTCTCTCTCTCTCTCTCTCTCTCTCTCTCTCTCTCAGATCAACACGCTAATTTCCCTCTCTCTCTCAGGTGAACACCCTAACCAGACACGCGAACGAAACTTCGACATCCGGTGTTCACTCTTCAGTATGTTTTTTCTGTTTTTGAAGTCTCTGGTAGGTTACCAGAGACGCAATATTCCAGCGGAGAGTATCAAAGCGCGATGCGCGCAAGCAATCGCACTGCTTCTGTTCTTCTTGTTCTTGTTGAGGTCGTCGTGCTCGTCATCGTCGTCGTCGTTGTTGCATCAAGGGATTCCGCACGCTCCTGTAGCGGAAGCTAGTAGCTTTCTCTGGACTCGTGACGCTTTTACTGGACTAATGAAAGAGCGTTCATTCGTTCGTTCGTTTATTTGTTGCCACCAGCGGATTTCGTGGATTGTTTTGTTCAAGATGGCATCAGCAATCCTTTCTTTGGTTCCAGAATTCCGTGGATTGTTTTGTTCAAGATGGCATCAGCAATCCTTTCTTTGGTTCCAGAATTCGAGTTCTTGCTGCAAACATCTTCTTCTCCTACTACTAGCCTACCTCCGGTAATATCCATCTTCTCTCTCTCTCTCTCTCTCTCTCTCTCACACACACACACACACAACAAACTTGGAATAGAAACAAATGCCTTCATGTTTAGTACCCATAACTGTATTGCAAGTGAGAATGTAGATCAGTAGCCATTGCAAGCTGATTCCAGAGTTCAAGTTCTTGTTGCAACTTCCTCTTCTTCTCTGCTCCTACTCCTGGTATGTACCTCTTCTACTCTCACTACAGCTATTTGGGGTATAATACAAATACCGCGGTGTTCAGCACCCACAACTTACTGCAGTTGCAAGCAATTTTGTATGTCAGCCTACATCTATGGCAATCATGATGAAGCTTCACAAACTCATATCACAGAAGGTGCTCTACTACTACAGAGCAATTAATGGCTGAATTCTGAAAACAAACAAATGGGAGGTCTTGAAGCTGTGCTTTTTTATCTTCTAAACAACATAGGCTGACCAGTTGCAAACATGCTTCAGAGTGCCTAGAGTTTCAGCCTGATTTTTCTAGTGTCCCATGATCTTTCTTGAGTCCACAGTGAAGATGCTGGAGCCTGGTGTTCCTACTCTTCTACCTCTTTAACTCACCCTGCAAGCTAACCATAAAACATATCACTAACTCTGAAAGCCCGTACAGGCCTGGCTCTTCTGTAACTGTTTAGGAACTCACTACAATTTTAATCTGCTTCCAGGAATGAAGTACTACTGTGAAACTATTTCTTGTAGGCTCTCGGGGATTCTCATCAAGGATGAGACTGCTGCATCCAACACCTCTGGTAATCTTTGGCCATTGCACCTATGTTTTCTATTCAAACATACACACTCTTGCAAATACCTCCCACCTTGACTCATACAAAATGAGGCAAAACTAGCAAGACAACTTCTACAATCAAGAGGAATAAAAAAAAGCATAAACTTGCTTGATGGAATTTTAAGTTCGCAAGGCTTGCTGTAGCTGTAGGACTTGCTGTCGCTGGTCAGGGGGTAAGGAGTTTATTTGCTCAGGAGTCAGACTCAGGACTTGCTGCAGCAGTGCCTTCTGTTGCTCAAGCTCTCCAGGTACCTATCATTCAACACACCCATTCCCAAACATCAAATTGACATGCTTTCTCTTTCTGTGAATTCACCCAAAAAACTGATCATGTGACCTGTGCCACATGGCCTCTTTAAGATGGTTGGAACAAAGATGATGCTAAGGCAGCAGTGCAGGTCACTCTCAGCAAATCTATGCTGCCTTCAATTGGCAAGAGCTAATAGCAACATCACAAGCAGAACTTTCTGTGCACAAGGAGGAATACCTGAGATTGTTGCTGGGGGGGTGGTGGCACTGGATGTTGTGCAGCTTGTCCATATGCATGAGGCTGCATGCCAGACCCAGCAGCCAAGCCCCCATCTACAGGCCCACTGAGCCCACCTGGACTAGGACCCACATAACTAGGTCTCAAGTTACTATCAGACGCCCCCATCCCTGGAAGAATTGGTGCTCCGATACCAGTAGGAATACCTTGGTTTACTCCCCCCATCACATGGCCACCAGCCAATGGCACCATAGGCCCCATTCCATGCATACTGCCACCAGGCATTCCACCCAGTCCACTTGATGATGGTGGGGCCTGGTTCATGAGCACACCTGGGACCATGCCCACCATTTGTTGTCCTGGCTGCGTCATGCCAGGACCTCTCCCCATTTGGGATGTGCCCCCAGGTCCTATGCCAGGGCCAGCAGGCATAACTCCCCCAGCCCCACTAGGCATGCTGCCTTGGCCCAGTGAAGGTGCTCCAGTACTCATATCAACACCCATGCGTCCAATATTTGGTTGCATCATCTGCAGCACACAAGTTCAACATTACCTACTCACTAACATACCCCCCTAAAGGTAATCAGAGCTCAACTCTGATGTACAACCAAAAATGACTTGGTACAGGCACCAAGAATTTTACTGCACTTGACATCAAAGTTCCTATTGAAATAAAAAGAGCTTGAGCAGAACAAATTACAAGGATAATAAAAACCCCAAACCAAGAAGTGTCAACCATGTGGCACCCCATGTTCTAACAGAGCTACAAGACTGTCACTGGAGGGCAGCTGTGTGACTAGGAGACCGACTGTGAGGCCATATCGCAAGCTAGAGGAAGTGTTCAGCTCAGCTCCTCTCAGATAGAAAAAGAAAAATCACTCATTCAGGTGAAGAATTGAGGTACCTGATACTGTTGCTGGGGTAGCGGCTGGTTAGCTGGTGGTAAGCCCTGCTGCTGTGGATAAGCCACGGCCACCCCTTGTTGAACCATGGCTCCTTGTTGCTGATCAAAACATGGTCATTTGGGTCAAGGTCATAGGTATGTAGAAAAGAAAGCCGGTAATGGTTGCTGAGCTGAAGTCCCAGAATGGCCTCAGAGTTCAGACAAAACACAGAATGCTTGGTTGCCCAAAGCAGCGTGTAAAAGCATACATAATCAATGTACTTTCCTGTTCAAACTAAAGACGCTGAGCTCCAGTGTTGACCTAACACAGTGTTGGCCACAAGGCCTAACATTAGCTTCAAACTAAAACTTCAAGACAATGCTTGCAAGATACCTGGAATGGAGTTTGTGCAAGAGGCTGCTGTTGAGGTGGTGTAGGCTGGTAACTGAATTGTTGGAGCTGGTTGGTCTGCTGGATCTGATTGGGGACTCCTGAGGGAGGTGCAGCTACAGGCCTAGGCTGTGGCGGCAGAGGAGGTTGCTGCATAAGGTTGGTTGGAGGAGGGGCAGTGGGCCCCTGCTGCTGTTGAGTCTGTGGGGCTTGCATGGTTGGCTGTACCTGACTCTGCAAGCAACCCTTCAGTGGATGCTAGAACACCACATAACCATATAGCAAAGAGAAGAATGCTTGTAACCACTGAAACTGAGTTCCATAACCATTTACAGTCCAGTGTGGAGCACAACACACAACCTCTTGGAGCATAAAGGAGTTAAACATGGATCTAAGAAGCCCACATGTATTATCTAATGAGGATGACAATATATGAGGATTTGGCTTACCATCTGAGGAGGACGCACCATTCCCAACATAATCTGTGCCTGCACAATTGCACAGACGACACACCACCCACAAGAATTCAGGATACATTTTTTGGCAATGCTTGGAATAAACTTGGGGGTGTAATATTCCAGAATGTGGAAAATTTCCAGCACCACAGTCTACTGCCGAGTCCAATTTAAGCCACCACTTGTTGCTTCTATGGAAGTTGTACAACTTCCTACCATCCACTCACATATCTATGTGTACACTGTCCCTGAAACAATCCAAATTCTGAAAAAGGAGAACGCCCAACTATATTTCATGCATTGTAAATGACCACAAACACAACAGGAAACTAATATGAAGAGTGACACTCAGCCAAGATGAGAAAACCTGGAAGAGAGCTTTTGTCAGCTGAGGATTGGCCATGAGAACTTGGCGAGCTTGTTGTTGGTTTTGTTGTACCAAAGTCTGCACCACAAACCTCAGCATTAAATTAGCCATGATACAGACTGTAAGCCTGGTGCGCAAGTCAAAGTTCAAAGCACTATAGACACAGCAGATTCATAAATGTGATGAGAGACAATGAAATGAAACATACCTTCATCTGCACCATAACCTCATAGAGCTGGTGCTTGGACATGCCAGCCAAGTGATTAGTCAGAGCATCACCACTCCCCCCGCCTGTGCCCCCATTGGCCATGGGCATTGATTGCCCATTCATATTTGATCCAAACTACATACATACATACAGGAGAATGCTCTTGATTAATCACCACAGAGAAGAAAGACATTCAGCATTCAAATATATAAGTACTCAATGCTCCAAACTTTGATAGAAACAGCAACTTCAAACCAAAGCTTTACCTGCTGTTGGTTGCCTCCCAAGGCACTTGCCATCATCTGGGCTGCAGCTGCAGCAACAGATTGCCCTAGTGGTGGCTCACCACCTCTCTCACCCACAATCCCACCTCCAGTCTGTCCTGTCCCTACTTGCCGCTGTAGATCTGCAGACAAAAATGCCCTCACCACCCATCAAACCCATGCAGGTATCATCTTTGTCCCTCTATAGAATCAGGGGGACTCTGTGCCATTGTCCACTTTCAAGCATCAACAACAGTGCCTGATGAAAACTCAAACCGACCTTAACGGTACATATTTCAAAAAAATAGTGGAATCTGGAAGCAAATAACCCCTTTCCTTTCCCACCACAAAACTTGTGAAGGGCTTAACAGCTGCAGTTGCATGTAGACTGTCAAGTAAATCACTGGAGGTGGTAAATACTAGCAGTTGGAGAGACATAGCACAAAGGAAAAGAACTTACCAACAGTGACACCACCTGATGGTGGCAGGCCCTGTGCACCCCGATTCTGCAAGATGAAAGATGCACCTAAGATTCCATGCTTGCTTGGGTGGGAATTCCTCAAAACCCACACTGTGGAAGACTAGCTGAAAAGCAACTGCTGCTTATGTTGAATGTTGAAAAGCCAAAACCCTAATTTTAAGGTCAGCAGGGTTTCAAGTGTTTTAGACAACAGGTACAAACATGGCTTCAAATTCTCTTTGCCAGGAAAGCTTCAGGCCTGATGCAGAGGAACACTACACTCAACTAAAGACCAGAGGCAATCCACCACAGTTTTTTCAACATTGAACCTGTAGGACAGAAGGATGGGGAAGAAGCACCTGGTCTCGATTTCGTTCACCACCACCACCTCCTTTCTCATTCTCAGCAAAGTCCACTCGAAGCTGTCGACCATTGATTTCATAGCCCTGCAAATTCCGCCGCGCACTCAAAGCTGTCTCCTCATCCCTAAACTCACAGAAACCATAGCCTTTTGGCTTGCCAGTTTCCCTGTCCAGTACCAGTCTGACAGCCAAAAAAAGAAAAATGGAAATAAGGTCGAGTGGAGTTTGCAGCTTCGGGCATGGCAATGACATCCTGTAGAGCACTAGAATCAAAAGACGATTAAAGAAGAAGAAGAAGAGAGCATACCGAAAGCTCACAACAGGGCCGACTTCTTCGCAAATGTGTACCAGCTGCTCCTCTGTTGCGTCGTAGGGTATATTTCCAACTACGAATGCCACAAGTTTGCACCAAAATCAAAACCTCCTTGGATTATCAACACATCTTTGAGGCAACAAAATACGCAACCTCTCGAGAAATGTTCTCTCGCCTATTCTCGAAACCAGAGAGCTCTCATCCTTTTGGGGGGAGGGGGAAGCAAATCCTTCAAAAGTCCACCTCCTCGTGAAGCCAGAACAAGCGGAGCAGCTCGGGGGAGAAAAAACACAAAAAGGAAACAAAACAAAGAAAAGAAAAATCTACCAGTGGCCAATCAACAAGAAACAAGACAATAGTTCGTAGTCTCTGCTCAAGGGAAAATCAGAGGATATGAGGACACACAGAGAGAGAGGAAAAGGAAAGGAGGAAGGAGAAGGAAAAAGAGCGGCGAGAACGCTTGGAAACTCCAGGAGATGAAAAGGAGAAAGCAAAACAAGGCGAGGACACGAAAGGTTGTGCGAGAGTTTAGTTTTGTTACCGAAAACACAACGAGAAGCGCGGTTTTGATTGCTGCTCATTGCTGAGGGTGAAGCACCCCGAAGATGCAGGGCCAAGCTTGGCTCATAACATAAAACGACTGCGCATTTCAGTCGCACACAAATGGGCGATGGAACAGGAGAGCGCAAAGCTTCCGCTCCGTTTCTTGTGGCGCAAATGGTTTTTGCGTTTCCCTCTTCTTCTTCTTCTTCTTCTTCTTCGTCTCTTCTTTTCCCTCTCCCCCACACCCCCCACCCCCCCCCCGGCCCCAAGCACCGTCGCCCTGTGCCAGGTCCCATTCCAGGTGTGAAAATCCAGGTGTTGCCTTTCTCCAGGTCCCATTCCAGGTGTATAAATCCAGGTGTTTGCTTGTTCCAAGTCCCAATCCAGGTATGCAAATCCCAAATGTTGTCTTGTTCCAGGTCCCAATCTAGGTGTGCAAATCCAGATATTTTCTTGTCCTAGATCCCAATCCAGGTGTGCAAATCCAGATGTTGTCTTTCTGCAAGGTGCCATTCCAAGTCTACAAATCCAGATGTTGTCTTGCGCCAGGCCCCATTCCCACAGGTGTGCAAATAAATCCAGGTGTTGTCTTGTGCCAGGCCCCATTCCCACAGGTGTACAAATCCAGGTGTTGTCTTGTGCCAGGCCCCATTCCCACAGGTGTGCAAATCCAGGTGTTGTTTTGTTCCTGGTCCCATTCCAGGTGTGCAAATCCACGTGCAACTAAATATCCACGTCCTGAACTCAGGTGCCATTATTGGTTTTTCTGGTTATTTATTTTACTTCCTCGTGAGGGCAGATCGATAGGCCGGTCACCGAACACTCCCAGCTGCGCATCAATGACCATGCATTTGATGGCCTTGGGCTTCCCAACACTTTTTTTGGCCAAGGCACCACTAACTAGTCTAACCACTAGTAAGTAGCTCATTACCGGACACCACAATTAGGTTTAAATGCAAAAGTTAGGACCTCCCAAAGTAGCCAACTACCGAACATTCGATAATAAGCCATTTGGTGCACGAATGATCATCATGCACTGAAACAATTCTATCCTTAAGTCTCTACCTTGTACTAGAAGGTCGTTTGATTACCAGCCTCTGTTTGGTTATGGACCTCCTCACCTTACCACATTTAGGGTTGCATTGGAATATGCACATTTGAGAACTCACAAAGCAAAAACCACACATTTGTTAAGGTTTTAAGGTGCACATTTTGAGAACTCACAAAGCGAAAGTCACACATTTGTTGAGGTTTTAAGGTGCACATTTTGAGAACTCACAAAACAAAAGTCACACATTTGTTAAGGTTTAGGGTTTAAGGTGCACATTTGAAATCTCACAACACAAAAGTCACACATTCGTTAAGGTTTAGAGTTTAAGATGCACATTTGAGAACTCGCAAAACAATGGTCACACACACATTTTATAAGGGTTAGGGTTCAAGGTTCCATGTTTGAGAACTCACAAAGCAAAAGTCACACATTTCTTAAGGTTTAGGGTTTAAGGTGCACACTTGAGAACTCACAATGCAAAAGTCGCACATTTGTTAAGGCTTAGGGTTTAAGATGCACGTTAGAGAATTCACAAAGCAAAAGTCACACATTTATTAAGGTTTAGGGTTTAGGGTTAAGGTTGCACATTTGAGAACTCACCCAGCTAAAGTCACACATTTATTAAAGTTTAGGGTTTAAGGCGCACATTGGAGAACTCGCAACACAAAAGTCACACATTTGTCAAGGTTTAGCGTTCAAGGAGCACATTTGAGAACTCACAAAGCAAAAGTCTAAACATTTCTTAAGGTTTAGGGTTCAAACCTTAAAACCCTAAACCCATCAACCTTCTTTCTAGGATTTGAATTGGATCAGACCAACATAACAGTATTGCAACTAGAAAAACCCTAAACCCTAAACCCACTTTAGAAAACTCCAAGCTGCTTCTTGCTTTCACATTTTGTTGTGCAAAAATGAATCATGTATCCTGCACATTGTTTTAGACCATTGGAGCTTTAATGTAAGTTGCTCCAATTTCTGGAAAAGCAAAAAAACCAACTCTCTCTCTCTCTGTCTCTGTGTCTCTCTCTCAACTCTTTCTCTCTCTGTCTCTGTGTCTCTCTCTCAACTCTCTCTCTCTGTCTGTCTCTCTCTCAACTCTCTTTCTCTCTCTCTCTCTCTCTCTCTCAACTCTCTTCAAAATAAAGCTTATACATACAAAATGTGGACCTGTCAGTGATTGAGAACCCAACATAAGTGTGTGTAGAAATGAGGGTGGGTCCCTTGTATGCTAGTGCTAAAATGTCCCCCCAAGGCAAACTCAACCTTCATCAAAAGGCAGTAAAACTAAAGTACATTATATGCCTGGGATGTTGCATAGATAATCATAGACCAATGTTGATTCCACGTTGATTTCAAAGTGACAGCAGGTTGATCAGGGCGCTCAGATCATCATCAAATCATCACCAAATCATCAGCACCCCATTAAAGCCTGATTTCCTGATAATGGATCCAGTTGTGTTGAGAAATTTTGTCCATAGCCAAGATCCAAACCAAGGTAGTAAGCAAGCTGTGTGCAAAGTGGGAGAATCATCGCTCAAACCCCTTTGGAGGTTTTGCAATAAAATAAAAACTCATATATATATATGGCACCTTCGCAGTCTTTCTTGCTTGCCCCTTGGTAGAGAGACCTCTGAGTTTGTGGCAAAAAAGTTCTCAGTTAATGAAAACTTGGTGGCAAGTTTTTAAAAGAATTTTTTCCATGGAAAAAAAAACACGCACACACTTACTTACTTGCCCCCCTTTCGTTCTATCATCGTCGTTGGAAGTTCAAGAATTTAATGGAAAAAATGAAAATGAGGGCAAACAAAACTGGCCACAAGGCGAGCATCCCTGCAACCACGTGAAGGAATGAATGTCTGAAGCCAAAGTAATCTTGCACCCACTGGCTCACGCTTAACAACTTTTTTTCAGAGACAATAATGTCTCCTGAGATTGTCAGTTTCGTGTAAACATCACCATACTGTGATGCCATAAGCCCATACATTGTCCATGCCAATGGACAGATCCAATAGTACCATATCCACCATGCAGGAATGAGCTGTAGGAATAACAGCATCATCATCACAACCAGAGAGATGAGCATGAGATTGATTTCTGAAGGGTACAGCATTAGCCATTGGAAAAACATACATATTGTGTGTACATAATGAATGTATGCATTGAGCAGGAAAGAAGAATTTTGAGGAAACGGGTTTGAGACTTACTGGCATGGGTATCAAAAACCCTGAGAAGAGGTTGAAGAGTGAGTAGAAGAAGCTTGCCAAAATGACTGCAAGTTGAGCATTTGGAGTGAGACCCACCATCATCATTCCATAGTTTGTGAATGCAAGCAGTGAGCAAAACATAATGTAAAAGTACCAGAAAAACTTGACAGTTGTCCACTCAAAGCCAATCATGGCATACGTAATGGAGCAATACAATGCTGCTTGTATTAGCACGTATAGTATCTCGATCATGACCTGTTTACATCCAACAATTCAGTTTCAGTCAGCCCACAGAACCCCTTGAATTTCTCTCTCATGTGATACATCTCAAAATGTGTAATAATTTCCAAAGAACAGTTCCAACATGGAAAAGAAGCATTGTGGCATGTGTCATCATGTGCCAAAATGCATAGTTTCCAAAGAATGGACCACTGTAAACTAAGTGTGACTGAAATTACACATTTGCCTGAATATCAACATACATATATTGTTAGACCAAGGGAAATGAGGAAAAGATTTGCCTGTGCAAGTGCATATGGTATTGCAGAGTACATTCCAGCTGCCTTCTCTCTATAGAAAACAGTTCGCTCTACACCCACCACTGGCTGAACTGTGCCACAGTTGTTGAAACACATGAAAATTGTTGCTGCATATAGTGCTCCCATGACAATGAAAATGTCATTGGTTGTGTCTCTGTGAAGGAAAATAAATAAATAAATTGAAGGAAAATTCCCAGATTTTGTAAAGTGTTAATCACGGGTGCAAAATTAGAGAATGCAAATAATTCAAGAATAAAATCAGCAAAAAGAATTATCTATAAAAGAGCATTTGCACCATTGGGTCTCACCTCTTGACACCAATTTGCCAGAAGATGGTTCCAAACACTACAGAAGTGATCAATGTGAAGACAAAGCGAACAAGATTATAGTCTGGGCTACGCCAATATGTGAGATTCTGCTTCCATAAGCATGAACTCAGCTGTCCAGCAAATGATCGTGCAAACTGAGTTGGAAAACTCAGGTCCTGGGTGCCTGGAAGAGCTTGGCTCAGCTCATGTACAAGAGCTTTGTTTCTCCTATTCAACAAGTCCAGAGGCACACACATCAAACTGATGTCAGTGAATTGTACTTGAAAGAAGAACAAACTGTCTAAAGATCAAAAGAAAACCAGTTAGAGATGGATCTGGCATCAGGCAATGTAACTGCAAGAACTGAAAGAAGAGATTTCCCATGGCACATCCTTGCAAGAAGATCAAAGTACAAAGATCTGTAGGCCTGCAGAATTCATCAATAACACCCAGAATGTTGCATTTTTTTTCTAGAATAAAATAGATTGCATAAATAGACTTTTTTCGGAATAAAATAGCTCACATGAAAAGGGAGGACTTCTCATAAAGATCAGCAAAGTCAATGTTGAGCTCATTCTCAACATTTACACTACTGACTTCTAGCATCCATGTAGCTGGATTGCACCCCTCACAAATTTTCTGCACACCTGGTATTGCCTGCCAAATTGATCCCACCACCCCAGCACATTGGCAAAAAGAAACCCATAACCTTGTTTGATACATTATTCTTAAGAGGGCAAAAAATATACACTTAGGATTATATGGGGGGGTTCAAAGACCCAAAAAAATCTCGCATGTCATGTACTAGATTCTTGTGCAAGTATCTCTCACCTCAAAGTATTCAACAACCTTGTGTGAGTGGTGACCCAGTGGACCCATGTACGCAACACGCCCACCACGCTTCAACAATAACACCTGCAAAAATAATTTGTGAATTTTGCAAGAAGTGTTAGAAAATTTGACAAGGGTGTGTTAAGCAGAGTTGCACCGTCAATTGCTCACTTTTGGGGTTAGAGCATTATCACAACAGCCTACAAAAGTGTCAAGCAAAAAATATAAGTAAATTAGGACATCAAAAGCAGAGATGATAGATCATGCACATCACACTATATTTGTACCTCATCAAAGGCTTCAAAGATGTCTATGCTGGGTTGATGGATTGTGCACACAACAGTACGGCCAGTATCCACAGTGTTGCGCACTGTGCGCATCACAATGGCAGCTGCTCTCGCATCCAGGCCACTAGTGGGCTCATCCATGAAGATGATGGAGGGGTTGGCAACGAGTTCCACAGCAATGGTAAGCCGTTTCCTTTGCTCTGTTGACAGTCCAGTCATGCCTGGTAAGCCCACAAGTGCATCTCGCATTGACATTAGCTCTACCAGCTCCATCACTTCCTCCACAAATTGCTGCATCAGTGAAAGAACCCAACCCAGGTCTTCAGCATTTTGATGGAGTTTCATTCAAGCTGTAAAAGAAACCCATCTCTGGAAAATAAAAAATTGTTACTGAATAAATGAACACTGCTGATGATGATAGTGACGATTTTTGTCAAGCAGGAAGAGGAGGAGGAACAACAACATACACTCTTGAAGGCAGGGTTGATATCTGCTGCTAGGCGAAGCCAAGCTGAGTAAACAAGGGACTCGTGAACTGTGACCTGTGGAGAGTGAATGTCATTCTGCTCACAATAGCCTGAAATGCGAGCAAAAGTCTGCTGCTTCTTAGGATAACCAGCAATGTGGATATCACCTTCAATATAGCCTGCTGTTTTCCTGCCTGCAAGAACATCCATGAGAGTTGTCTTCCCGGCTCCACTCACACCCACCAGTGCAGTAAGCACCCCTGGTCGAAACGCTCCAGTAATGCTTGTCAGCAGCTGCAGCCTGTCTTCTGGGACCCCTTCATGTTTCATTTCCTGCCAGCTCAAGGGAGACCCAACCAAAACACAAAATCATAAATCCAGCATCATCCTCCCTTTCATATCCCCCCTCTCACCCAACTCCATAGCTGATTCTTGAAAGTAGTCTCAAAAGCATCTTGAAGAAAGAGGAACAGAAAATGGCAAGGAAAATCTCAATCTTTCTTCTCTTAAAGATTGCACTTTTAGAGGGAAATAATAGTTAGTTTGATTAAGCACTAATCAAGGAAGATTAGCAGCACACCGCAGGCATGTCGACATAGTAACTGATCTCACTGAATGCAATGGATAAGGGCTGAAATGGTAATATCATGCCACGTTCTGGTGCAACTCCTCCAGGACCATACATGTGGTGCTCATTCCGCACAGCAGAGTGATGTGGCAACCCACTCTGCTGCATGCGTAACTCTCCACCATTTGGTGGTGAGAACACACCTGTGAAAAAGAGAGAAAAATGTCACTTGTGTGAGACAATTCTGCAACACTTTGTGATTCTTTTTAACAATACCCACCCACCCCTGCCACCTCCCACCCTATCTAACTCTTTGCCTCCATGCGTTATGAAGAAACCCACAGATTGGGTTTCACAGCATTTTTTATCAAGTACCTTTAGCATTTCGTAAGGATCTTGGTAGTCCTGAATTGAACTGTTTTGTTGAATTGGATCTTTTCGTGTGCTCATTACCATCCTCATCACTTCCCATACGATTTGCTTCTCTTTCTGCGAGTGCCTCTTCAGAGATGACCGTCTGGGTCTTACCTATTGCTGTTGATCCGACAGTTTCAGCAGATTCAATTCAGAGTCATTAGTGTACCGCATGGAGAAATGACAATGATGATTCGTCTTTCCTTTTGTTTTCCTCCATCACCAAAACACGATTTCTCCAAAATGGGAGTTGGGAGACAAAGTGCACCCAAAAACGAAGAAAAAAAAGTATGAAGAATTGTGGCAGGAAGGAAAAACATACGGTCTAGGAAGGTGATAGCCAGAATGAAGAGACTATTGAAAAGCACAACAAAACCCAACAATGCACCAATGCCGATCCAATACCAATAGCCATGCACAAACAGTCCCCTGCTTAACAGTACTTCAACTCCTAACGTGGTTGTGGTGTTTTGATATCGCTGCAAAAACCAACAGCACGATCACAAGCTGCGCCTCAAGAAGGTGGGTAGGCAAAGATAGAAAAACCCATTGAAAAGAGAGTAGTAATGCAAAGCAATAGGAAGAATGTGAAAAAAGGAGAAACAAAAAACCCTTCAGAAACAAAACATACAAAAACTGCAAAAACGAATGGAGTTGCAAGTACACGAGGATGATCATGACACAAAAAATCCATCCATCAATCCCAATGTTCCCAGCATTTTGAAGAGTGAAAAGAAAAACTCTGACCTTATTCCAACGGGGTGCCAGCAATTCATTCACACTCAGTGCTTGATTTGCATAGGTGAGAGGAGAAATCCAATAGAACCAGACCCACCACACTCTGATGTAAGGCCTGGGAATGATGAAGCCTCCAAGCATGAAGAAGAGGAGAATGGTCACAAAGCCAACACTATGTGCCTTGATCATTGAGCGGCACATACCACCAATGAAACGGAATAACCCACCTGTCATCTGCTGCACTGTAACAAGAAGGAAGAACTGTCTGAAGAATCTGCCAAAAAGCCCCCCCACAAATAAAATAAAATAAAGAATTTTTTTATGAACTTTATGAGGATCTATATAAAGTAAGAAAACTCATTCAAGACAACACTAACCTTACAGCTTGGATGTCAGTTTAGGATTTAGGGTTTAGAGACCAGACAAATGCCATGATGAATTCACTTGAACAAAGTACAGATAAGAAAAAAATAACTAGATTCCAACAAAAAAAGTGTCTCCTCACCTGCCAGGTTCAGGCGCATATCCAGTTACATAATATGTAATGCCAGTCCAAATCATGCACTCAATCACAGAGATTGGGAGTGACAACATGAAAGTGGAAATGGCATATGTCCACACTGGGTAGAACCGAAGATCTCGCTGCTTGAAGACAACAGGGAGACGGGCAATAGTCATTGCAAGATCACCGAATCCATTGAACATGATGGTGGTAATTGCAAAGAAAAGCGCACCCAGGTATGTAACCCCATCAGACACTTCATGCTGCTGCAACCTTGTACGCAAGAAAGTTGTGATGGAAATGAGTGCTGTTAGTATGATCTGCACACCAAGAGATGCAAAAAAGACAGCAGCTGTCAGAAAGAACGGACTTTTGTTCACATCACAACAACATCAACAACCAACCCCAAGTTACAGTTCTTTATGTATTTGTCACTACAGATAGATCTCAAGGAGGCGGGTTGCACACTTCAGTGAGAGAGCCAAATAAAAAAAACTCTGCAACAACCACAAAATTGTGTCACAACAACACCTGCCTGCAGGGTCTTGAACACATAGATGAAGTAGTTGCGCTTCATAAGAAGCACTTCCTTCGCAAAGTTTGCCTTGAAAAGCTCCATTGTACTGATGGCGTACGTCTCTGTCGCCAATGCAGCTTTGTGACTCCGCTCTTTTGGGTATGGGACAGATAGCTCCTGGAACATCTGGCTACCTGTATAAAACCTCTTGAATGCTTCCGAGAAGTCTGCTACAGATACATACCGATATGCTTGCTGTCTATCAGCCCAATATTGGGCTTGATCTTTCCTTGAGGTCACCTGCAAAACATCACAAATTCCCCCAAATCTTATAGAAACACTCTGGTAGCAGAGCCTAAAAAAATTTACTCTTTTGATCAATGCAAAAGCCTTTGTATTACTACCCATAACCCATATAGTACTTTTTTATGCAAAAATCCCAACAAAGAAATTCACTTGCCTCTTGTAAGAAATCAGCAACACCCTTCCGTTCAGGGCACTTGAAACCACAGGACTCAAAGAAGTCCATGGCATTCTCACGGGGCCCGTGATACACAATCTGACCTTCAGACAGCAGAATGATATCATCAAAAAGATCAAAGGTCTCTGGAGCTGGTTGCAAGAGTGACATCAGGATGGTGCCTTCCAGCACTTTCACAAATTGCCTCAAACTGCTCACGATTGAGAAGGTTGTGGAGCTGTCCAGGCCTGTCGATATCTCATCCATGAACAATGCAGTTGTTGGACCCACAATCATTTCACCTGTTGTCACTCGCTTCCTCTGCCCTCCAGAAATTCCTCTTCGCATCTCATCCCCTATCAATATATCCGCACACACATCCAAACCCAGAAGCTGCAAAAAAACACAAACCTTGAGGCACTTCAACAAGCACATGTGTCATCAAACTGCAGATCAGATCATAATAACAAAAACCAAAACTGCAGTCTTTTAGTTCAGTATCGAACAATGGAGCTATCTATCTATGTAAAGCAAAATTTCAATTTTGTTTTCAGAACTCTCAGCATTTGAATCTTTCTGGCTATGGACAATTGTAATTGCAGTTGCTGCAGAAAGGCAATAGTTTTGTATATCAACAACTGACCCTTAAGGTGTATTCGGTAGCCAAGCTGGTGTCGCCTCCTTCTATAGCTGTTGCCTGGCATCATCATCATCATTACACACAGTAGATGTGTTTTCTCAAGCTCCTATTACTGGACTTGGGTGTGAGATTAACACCTGAGATAAGAAGAAGAAGACTGGAGAAACAAAAAGTCGGTAGCAACAAAGCATTCCTGGGAGCTGAATTCAGAAATCAGGAAACCAGAGGGAGGGAGGCATCTTTTTACTGACTGACCTTCATAAAAACATCAACATCTGCTTCTGGGCGAATGCCTGCCTCTTTCTCTCTTCTGCTAATCTCTTCCAGCATCTCTGAGTAAACCCATGCCCACCAAGAAAAACACCTCATCTGGGAGCTGCAAAAGTATGGAGATGGGTACAACAGCAACAGAACTGTAGAAATCTCAGATGGATCTGGGAAGAAAATGCTGATGGAATTTTACTTATTTATTTATTTATTTATTGTGGGCTTTAACAAAATGGGGGAAAAATAAATAAATAACCCATCAGAGATTTATTTACTGGCAGCCAGTTTTGTAATTTATGAGTGTTTTCTGTGCCTGAAAAAATTTAGCTTGGGAAGGATGAAGGATGCAAACCATATCGGGTGCCTGTGCCTTGACAGCGAGCTGAAAAGTCGAGTGTTTCTCGGACTGTCATCTCACCCACATGGAGATCATGCTGGCTGATGTACACTGATGTTTTCTGGGGTACAAACTCGTCCAATGTATGTCCATTGTATGTTATAGTGCCCGACATCTGTGATTGAAAAACCCATCAAGAGACATATTAGTGACAATTCTACCTATAAAGATTGCTATAGAGTTTTCCAAATCATTCATGTCAGATCAAATCCCAACAACTGATTTTGGTCTTATTTTCAATCGCTTGTATTTTGTCTTCAGTCCCCACACTAAAAAATCTCTTAAATCATACACATATATTTATTAGCTTCTCCTTCCTGTTGCTGTAAATTAGTTGAATTCAAATTAAGGGTACTCTCTCTCTCTCTCTCTCTCTCTCTCTCTCTCTCTATACATGTTTGTTCTATGTCTCACTTTCAAGTCCTTGGAAAGCTTTCCAGCCAAAGCTAGTAACAATGTAGTTTTTCCTGAACCCGGAGGGCCAAGCAACAATGTCATTCTGCACATAGCCAACCCCAACCAATCCACCCACCCATAAATTTTTTCAGAGTTTGTCAGAAACACATTTAAATTTTTATGGAAAAAAATCATTTTTTAAAAAAAAATTTAAACTGTTGCAATAAAGAAAATTACTCTTTGTTCTGAAAGACGGGTTTTTCCAAGAAAATAATAATAATAATAATAATAGTAATTCAGCCAATTTCAAAAAGGGTTGAGACCATATCACACAAAGATCTCTTCAGTTCAAAGATTTCAAGGAATGTTTTAATAAATTACTAGAAAAGATTTCAAGGGCTAATAAACTTCTTTTTAATTTAAAGAAAGCCAACAACAAGCTAGCTAGTGCACTGGACAGGCAGGTTAATAAACAGATTAGGGTTTTCACCTGCCCGGTTTTACGATACCATTCACATTGTTCAAAACATTGAGCATCGTCTTCTTTGTGGGAGACAGATGCAAAATACCTAGAAGGCTCTGCAAACACATAATTAATTAATTAATTAATTAATTAATTTTCAGTACACTAAAGTCAGGTGGAAAAATAATTAAAATAGAAAAAAAAATAAGAACCCCAACCCAATTGGTGGTTGTAGTTCCAGTTCCAGTTAAATGAATCCAAATGTGTTCCAGTTCAGCCTCCTCCTCCTCCTCCTCCTCCTCCTCCTACTACTACTACTACTAGAGCAGAAACTTGTGTACTAAACACAGAGACAAAGAGTGAGAGAGAGAGAGAGAGAGAAAGGGGAATTGGGTGTGTTACCTCAAGTGCATTTCTGGCAGCATTCACAAGTGTGGGAAGTGCGCGATCACCCACATAACATTCAGCTTCCACACACACATTCTCATAGCGCACCTCGATTGTGGGAAGCTGGATTCCAACCCTAGTGAAAGAAACCAGCAAACAGACATTTTCATCTCATTTGGTGCAATGCTGCTCATCATAGTGATGATACAACACTAGAAGCCTTTTTTTTTTTTAAACTGGCTATATATATATAAACATTTTGGCTATATACATAAACATTTTTGGCTATATATATAGAGCCAAAAAATTATGCTTCTTAAAAATGGAAAGAGCTAAAATCACATGCTTTCTGAGGTTTTCAATAGCCAGATTTCTTTCTATACTATGGTGGTTCAAGTAGGGTAGCCAGAAATATATAGTACCAGTATGTATATATGTTTTTTTTTTTTCAAATTACTTTTCTATTTTTCTTGTAGCCAAATCTGGCTAAATCTTTTGGTGGATCATCACCACTTTGGCTATAACACAAAATTGCCCCCCACCCAAAAAAAAAAACACTATGCAGCAACAGAAAATCTTTCTGTGCTCCATAATATCAGTATTGTTTTCTTTTGTCAATTTTGTGATGTAGCCAAAATGACAATCATCCATAAGAAGATTTTAGCCAAATTTGATACATATGAAAGTAAACTGTGTAAAAAACATCCTTGTAGCAAATTTTTTGGGGCCAAAAAGATATAATTTAAAAAAATTTAAACTGCTAAAATCAAAGCACTTTTTGAGCATTTCAATATCCAGAATTTGACCACAATTTAACAAAAATCGCCAAATTCGGCTAACTCTTCCTATGGATCATCACCATTTAGACTTCATCACAAAATTGACCCAAAAATATTTATTTCATTATTATTATTATTATTATTATTATTAAAAAGACTAGAGCGTCCATATGCCCTCGCATGAAAGAACAAGCGCAAGAACGCCCACTTACTTCCAGAAGAACCGGAACCGGAACAAGGACCACTTAGAACGCCCACATCCCGAAGAACCGGAACCGGAACAAGGACCACTTACTTGTCGATTCTTCGGCGGAGCTTGTACAAGAATTTCTCGTTGTCTCTTTCCGTGACTTTGAGGAGCTTGTCGACGAGGTACTGGCGTTCCAGTAGCGACAGGTTCCGGACATCGATCTGGTCTATCCCGCCCGACGCCTTCTGGAACAGGGTGTTGCGCACGCGCTCGTAAGTGGGCAGGCGTTCCAATGCCGCCCACTTCAGCGCCTCTTCGTCGTCGTTGGCCATGTTCCTTCGCGACGCGTTGTCCACCCCTGTTAGTACACTCCAATTCACCACCTGCCTGCTGTTGCTGCTGCTATTGTCCCTGGTGTTGGTCCTCCTACCGGACCCGGCCGTCGTTCCAGTTGTATTCCGCTTGTTCCCACTTACTCCCCGCTGCTGAGATCCATTAGTAACCGGGCTCGTCATCCCTGTGTGCCGGAACCAAGACCCTCCTCCTCCTCCTCCTCCTCCTCCTCCTCCTCTCGTCTCTCTTTCGCGTCTCTCGCGCTCTCTCTTTTCTTCTTCAACAGAAGTACGACGTCCAGCACTCAGCTGTGCTCTGTAGACTTGAGTCGAAATGCAAGCAAGAGAGTGCAAGGAACTTGTATCTCAACCGGCTCCAAACAAGAAACTCAGTGCTCCATATTCTTGCTTCATTTCAGAAGCAGCCACTGATCTAGTCTCAGCTCATCTCAGCTCCAAAGCAGCTGCAGCAATCTGAACGACACCTCATGAGGGCCGGCAGTTTTGAACTATCTAGTCTGAAGAATGCAGCAATCTCACAGACACAGGGAGAGAGAGAGAGAGAGCTGCACAGATCAGCTCCAATGTATGCTGTACTGGGACTCCGAATGCAGTAGCAGCAGCAGCTTATAGCTGTTTCACCCTGCCTGCAGCGAGCTCCTTCCACAAGATTTGGAGCTCAAAAATCTCAGCTGTGTCGATCTTAATGTAGCTCCGAAGCTGCTGCTGATGAACTGCAATGCTGCGGTGGTATCCTCCTCCTTCCTTCCGTCCTTCCTTCCTTCCGTCCTTCCTTCCTTCACGGTCCCTCAACAAAGAAGAATGATGTTTCTTCTTCTTCTTGTAACAACGATGCTATTTCCCACTGAAAATATAGTTGCTGCAGCAACTGGATTGGAGAAAGAAAGAAAGTGAGAAGCGGGCAGTGAGAACCTGTGGCACCTCGACGACACCCACACAAGGACGTCGGAACGAAAGAGAGAGAGAAAAAAAAGCCGACAGAAACGACCAAAAAAATCCCGTCTCTTTCCTCCTTCCTTCACCCAATGCAGCTCGGCTTCTTGGTGAGATGAATATGGGTACTATTGCGTACAACCCGGATGCTCAAGACTCGATCAGACATTCAAAAGGAAAAACCCAACAAAACCCAAAGAACCACAAAAAACCAAAAACCAACCCAAAAAAAAAAAAAAAAAACCACCAACTCTTGTCACGGCATGAGTCAAACCAAGCTTGTTCGACAAAACCAATTCCTTCCTCGACGAAGGAAAACAAAAGGGGGAAGAAAGATAATGCAGTTCATGAAACGAACAAGAACAAGAACAAGAAGAGGAAGCAGAGAAGCTCGAGAGGAGCAAGAAGAGGAGCTCCTGGAGTGAGAGGCCCTGTCGGCGGGTTCAAAGCTCTTTGCTAATTACTGCACTAATCAGCTGCAAATCTTCTTGTGTTATTGCCTAATCCTGTAAACCGGGGCTAATCCCGTCTACTTAAGGCGCCTAATCCTGCAAACCACGGCTAATCCCGTCTACTTAAGGCGCCTAATCCTGCAACCTTCTCCTAATCCCGTCTCCCTAAAGCGCCTAATCCTGCAAATTGCGGCTAATCCTGTCTACTTAACGTGCCTAATCCTGCAAAACATTCCTAATCATGCATACTTAATGCGCCTAATCCTCCATCCTTAGCATGGCCATGGCTAATGGTGGATACTTAGCGTGGCTAATCATGGATACGTAGCATAGCACAGCCTATCCTCCATAATTAGCATGGCTAATGGCGGATACTTAGTGTGGCGAAAATGCATAATTAACATGGCTATTGGTGGATAATTAGCACAGCTAATTTGCATAATTAACTTTGAAACTTATTAGTGGATTTAGCAAAGATTTAAAGACTACGATATTAATAAGGTTATCTTGTAAAGTCAGGCGATTAGGGGGTGCCAGTTTTGGCATAATAGGGCTGGGAATGAAATTTTACAGAATGAAATATAACTGGGACCCAAACTAGTTTTTCCACCAATTTTGGTGGTAAACTGGAGTCTCATCCCCTCTTTCCTTTTTCCTGACCGTCTCCAGTGCTGCTGCTACATTAGACTTTCATTGCTCCTACCTGTACAACTACCATAATTACTCGAACCTTGTGCATTAAATGCTGAGTTCCAGCGTTTCATACTGAGATTTAATAAAATTTCCTTACTTTGCCGATACCACTGAAAGAGGGGATAGGGGGTGAAAGAGAGCGTGACTCTACTGGATAACTTTATTGTTAAAATTTTTGAAATATTCAGATTGAGGCCTGCTCGACCCTGTGTCCTTTTTTCTTTTTTCAAGAAAAAAATTATTTTGACAAGATTTGTTGAACTTCGTAGGTTGGTAGGTACCGTAATCTAATCTACCCTGTTTTGGGTTTGGCATTACTGCTGATAGATTAGTACTAAATCCTGAGTTATAAGTGCTAATCCCATTGTTGATTTTGCTTTCATGATCTTACAAGTGTATAATTGAGTACTTAATGCAAAATCCCCTATTTTCGGTTCCCTATTTTCCTTTTTTTTTTTTTTTTCCCCTTTGGGTCTTTTTTGGGTTGTTTATGGGAAATAATCAAATCCGGTAAAAACAATGTGTTTTTTTTCTTATTTTTAATTTTAAAAAAAATACCCCAACA
>Ga0116231_10003249_pt1 | contig 33924 bp, 19 predicted proteins | sample S1TSphgellanicum_2_FD_89695 | JGI IMG/M metagenome (GOLD analysis project Ga0116231, IMG submission 89695) | Host-associated microbial communities from peat moss isolated from Minnesota, USA - S1T2_Fd - Sphagnum magellanicum MG | ecosystem: Host-associated > Plants > Peat moss > Unclassified... | reverse complement strand
TTCCCAGCTCACCACTTTTACCCCAACACGATACTTACCCCTGAAAAATATCATTCCACCCGTTCGATTCCCGATCCAACGCTCCTAACTCACTTTATCACATCTTTATTCCTCTCCCCCCCAGGGTAACTTAAAGTAAGTTAAAGTAAGATAAAGACAGACGGACTGATAGACTAAGGGAATTAATAGACGCTGGTGACGACGCAATCGATGGCTGGCGTGTGTCTCTCCGCCACCACGACTCGCAGCGCCAAAATTATACAGAGGCCGGTTCTGCCATAGAATGCTTTTGCAGCAAAATTGTAGTGTCACAGACAGACGTAGTGAATTAATATAGTAGATTGAAACTAGATACACACCCAAACATAAGGTAGTTACTAAGGCATGAGGAAAAACAACAATAAAGAAAGTTGTTTCTACATATAGCACTTGCTCAATCATGCAAGAGATTTGTGCACTGCATGACCTATGTATTTTCTTTCTTTTTAAAAACCAAATTAATACAAATTAAAGAACTTTTCAAAAGAATTCCATGCATCTCCCTTGGCATAATACCATTTCCAGATAAAAATGAACTTTCCATTTGTGGAAGATCCCAATTTGATTAGGGTAAAGGACCTTCAATTTTTGTAAGATTGCAGAATTTTCTACTTTAGATAAGAAACATTTTTTCAACACTTCCTTGGTTTTTGTTCCCAGCCTGGGGCTATCTGCCTAGGCTGGGCCCTCAAACATAACAAGAGTGTCAAAATATTCATTACCGTGTTCAAAAGCATCCTTGGGCCACTTTACCCATCGTACAATAAGTTGTTTGGAATGTTGATGATTCGAGATTCAAGCCACCCACTGCATGTCCGTCTAACTTTCCATGGCAACATAGCATTCACATCTTTAGCCTGCATTTACAAAACTTTCTTTCATTTGAAAGCCGCATTCCATGGTCGATCAAAATCTTGTACCAAGAACCCAACAAATATACCATTGTTGTATTGAGGAATTTTTGTTTGTAGCCAAAATGGCTATCATCATAGGAAGATGTAGAAAACGCGATGCTCATCCCTGGGAACAAATTACTTAATTTTTTGAAATTTTACTTTTATCTTCACTTTTCAACAAAATTTCACCAAGAGAAAAAAGGCCATATCACACACATATTTTATATCCATTTTATTGCATACTTCAATAAAAACACTCCTTCTTGCATCCTCAGATTGCACCATGCACAGTCCCAACCAAGACTGAGCCGATGTTCAAAATTGTGTGACCTATTTGCAATTTGCACAATTTGCTTTGATATCAAAGTTGGTGCATGCCTTAATTGCAACCATCACATTTTGCTCTTCAAATTGCCACAAATGTAACCTCCCGCCAGTATGAACTTTGAAGCTTTAACATATTCACAATTTGGGCCCACACAGTTTTTTCCAATTCTTCCACAAATTTTGATAATACAAATGGGGAAATTGGGTGTAAGCCAAGGAGATCTACATAGATAGCCAGCATAACATTTACACCAAAGCCTAAACGTTATGCTGATTTTCCAGCTGCTTTAAAAATCTGTCTGAACTAATGAAAATTCTCTTGTCAACTGTAAAATTTTCATCCCTCTGTTCCTCTGTATATTTATTCTTTTTCACTACTTGGAAGTTTTGGAACATCTTGGATTTTTTTTTCCCTCATTTTCCTGTTGCATCATTTACCTAGCAAAAAGCACCTCACAATCCCATAGATTCAAATCATATATGAAAGTTTTAATCCATTCAAGCTATTTGGGTTTGTAGTTTGTACATGTTATTAATGCTATGTTTGAAGTATTCACTATTTATTTATGTGATAAATAAGTAAATGTAGAAGGTTAAGATTAGCTGAAATATTTTTCAAAGAGTCCTTACCAGGGTTTTTGAAAATTTTAAGCCTGTCTAAGGTTATGGTATGAGTGCATTAATTATATCATAGGTGCCCTCATAACTTTTTATTTTTATTTTTTAGGAGCCATATTGATTGGCCTATCAACAATTTTCTTGGAACATTGTGCATGCCTGCAATAGAAGCACCTCTTTGGACCCCTAGTTGCAAAATAGAAACAAATGTGCACTTCTGGCTTTCACCTTTTTAATTTATACACAGGGGAGTTGAACTTTGGGCAAACCACATGGGATAAAACCCAGGTGCTATTGGGAACATCTTGAGGAACCCATCTGGGAACACTTTGAGAATTTGAGAACCTTTTGGGAACTTGATGTGGACTGGATGAGAGCTTTATGGGAACACATTGGGAACAAGGGAACAAAACAAAAAAATCACTATTCCCCCCTCTCAAAAAGGAAAAAACTGGATCAGTCATTCATGAGTGCATGCCGAGCCTTCCCATTGGCTGCATGAAATTTCTATTTCCAAACTGTAGGTCACCATTTTTGGCCTGGGCTAATAGCCAGGGCAAAATGCTGAGACTTCCCATTGGCTGCATGAAATTTCTTTTTCCAAAACTGTTTGTCACCATTTTTGACCTGGGTTAACACCCCCATTATAAACTGGGGGTATTTATTTATCATAGTGTATTAATATTAAAGGGTGTTGATTAGGTTTGTGTATAGGTGTGCAGAAAAAATGTTATGGCCAATGGAATTGTTGTATTTGGTGTCCTGACTTTTTTTATATAGTTACCTTGAGTGAATTAACAGTTAAATGTGTCATAAGGTTTGGTAGGTTTTTCAAAAAAATTAGAGGGCCAATGAAAATGCTAAAAAGGGATCATTATTTTCAGCTGGCCATCATTTACAAGAGGGCCTAACCAAATTTGACTACAGGTAAGAGCCCAAAGTTGAAATTCTTAGGAATCCCACAGTGTTGTGGTGACAGAATCAGCCTCTTTTTCTTTTCCTGGGGCTAAAATCAAGTGTTTTTGAGATTTTTAATAGTCAGAATTCAACCAAAATTTAAGAAAAAATTCCAGATCTCTACACATGGTTCAAGTAGGTAGCCAAGAAAAGAAGGACATTTAAATTGTTTCTACTTTAGCGAAAATTGACTAAATCTTCCTATGGATCATTGGCACTTTGGCTACATTGCAAAATTGACCCAAAAAAAGACATATCTAAATATGGCAACTTGAGAACTTTTTGCCTCGGAATATGGTGACTTGGTCAAAAATGTCAAAGAAAAAACCCCTTTGGGATGCCTTCACAGATTTAAAAAAATTTGTTGCCAAGTCCAGAAATTTCGCCACCCGGAAAAAAGGGTCCTTACTCTTTTTGAGTCTTATTAAACGGTAACGGTTTTTAGAGGAGTGCTTGGGTACAACATGAATGTTGCAATTGACATGTGCTCTAGGCTGGAGTTCTTGAGCACAACCCAAATGTTACAATTGACAAGTGTAGTACAAAGCAGTTTTCACCTACTTATGCGGAATAATAGGCAACCCTACGTGACTCGTATTGCAAGGGGCTGGCTACAAACTCTTTTTGAATGGTGGCATTGGAAAGTAGTGCCCTAAAATAAAAAACCATTATTTTATCAAGGAAATTTGAGAAAGTTTTATTATTGTACGTGGTCATAATTTATTCAGTCGACCATTTATGTTTTAAGGTTTTCTTTTGGGTCATTATGTATTCATTACTTCACTATTGTTTTGCTTGTGGTTTATTTGTTTTGATTTGTTTGGAATAGTTTTTCCTTTGAAGTTGCCAGGACTTGCTTGTCCTTACTGACTACAAAAAGAGGCTATTAACCATGTTTCCTGGCACCGAAAATATGTAGGCACAAATGTAGTACTATCTGAGAATTTGACAAACAAGAGCTCCCTCACCATCACCCCTGGACGTGGCGCCCTTTTGTTCATCCCTTGCGCCCTCACATTGATGTCGAGCCTTGCACATCTCCTAACATCTAACTCTTAGTGACCTGCACATCCCACGGCACAAGCAGTTAGCTGGAAGTTTTCTGGCCTCATCTGGACTTCGCTAGTTAACTAAGTTAGAATTAAGCCATCCCCTAAGTTGTCCTGAAGGGAAATGCAGGAAAACCCAAGGTTGTCCCCAAAACTTTTGAAGGGCAGCACTTTTTGTGAGGCAAGACCAAGTGTCGCCCTGAGACAGCTCTAAGTTGTCCCAAAGAACAAACCTAAGTTTATCCCAGGTCTAGCCCCGCTTGTCCCAAACGACATTTGTGCAACATCCACCGCCTGATCTCCTAAACCCTAAAACACCCTAAAACCATAAGATGAAACAAAGAGTGAAACCCCAATCCAAATTGGTTTGAATTTTCATGTCGCCATGGTGCCCCACTATAGTGGTCCTAGCATGGGAATCACCTTGTGCCAATTCACCTTGCACAAAAGGGCATGCCACCCACCAAACGCCAACCGCCTCCCACAAACACATTTTTCAAGCATTATGAGTTGCTACACATTTAAAAGGTGTTTTGCTTTGGAAACATCCTTACCTTTTTGATGATTAACATTTTGCGAAGGTGCATGTAGGATGGTATATTAAGGGTTTTTTTTTTTCATTTCCATTTGTTGATTTAGGAAAAGTGGAAAAATTGGCTGAAAATACATATTTCACACTATAAAAAGATTATCTATACTTTTCTCCAAAAAAATGCAAAATAAAAAAAATTAGCCACAAAAAGATTCACTACATGTCCAAAGGGAATATAAAAATTCATCACTTATTTATCCAGATTGTCCTTGATGTCAAGTGTGTTGCGTGGCCTCAGCCTCCACCACCGAATACACCAACCAAAACACCCACCCCTCCCACCGTCGTGTATACATTAGAGACGGTAGGTTAGGTTACGAGAGGGAAATTTCTGTGAATATTAGGCCCGTACCACCGCCCAGCCACCAAACATTTATGGATAACAAGATGGACGTAAACCTCATGTTCCAAACTCTTTTTCAATTCACCATGTGTTGAAAAACCTTTCAGGAAAAAAAAAAAATGTTGTTCCCATTTTCCAATGTAGGAAAGTCCAAAAATTGGGATGGCTGAAGAGGCTGAGTGCTCCAAAAAATCAAACCTCCCCCTCCTCCCAACTGCCCAACCCCCATCCCCAAATAACTTTTTCTTCAAAGCAACTGTCGCCGACCCCTTGGTAAAGTATTGTAATTTACATTCTGATAACTTTCTGGTCACGACAACCGACCATGTTTCATCTTAACTTCACGGATCCAGCAATTTCTCGGATTTTTGGGTTTCCCAACAATTACTACTGGCATAATGACAAATCTTCTTGTGCACGATCACCAATTTGGTTACATCACAAAATTGAAAAAACAAATCGCCCTAAAGTAGTACAGGAAACCAAAAATATATAAAGATAATTAGAAATTTGTCCTTGCTTATATGGTTTATAGCCAGATTCAGGTATATCTTCCTATGGGTGGATTGCCACATTGGCTAGCCACATCACAAAATTCATTTAAAAAAACACTATACAGTAGCAGCAGCAGCAAAACCAAAGCCCAAAAAAGGAAAAAGAAAATTCTTTCTCAGCATATGCCTGTAGGTATTTGGGTAGCCCTTTCATTTACCATTGTATCTAGGCTTGTTAGGAACTAATTAACTATTTTTCGAATTTTCCAAAAATTCTGAAAAATGCTTGCCCACATGGAGTTTCTGGTTTTTTTTTTTCCAATCATCGAACCAAATTTGACAAACCAAGCAAGCAAAAATGTCTTAGGATCCCACTTTGTTATGGTGACCTTCATGAACTCATTGTCTAATATAGTGATGTTTGCACATTTTTTCCAAAAAACCCATGCATTTTTGCATTAAGTTTTTTCTAATAATAGATGCTGTGTGAAAATTTGCTAACAATTTTTTAAAAATTTGCCTATCACATCCAAAATCTCAGAAAAACTCTCAAGCTTATGAAGCTTCATTATTAACTAATTATAGAATCATTTTTTAAATAAAAAATTACAAATTTGTGAGGTAGGTGGGATGGCGATCATTCAAAAGAGGACTTATGCATCCTTCACACCTAGTGTTAGTCTTTTAACCTCTAGGCCAACTAACACCACAAGGGTCACTTTCCATAAAAGGCTCCTTTTCCTTTTGCAAAAATAATAGCTAGGGAAACTTATGGAAATAATTGAGTATTATCACTTTGGGCCGTCCTTTCCTAACATACTCACTATCCCATCTTTGCCATGATTATTATTTAAACCTAAGCTTCTTGCTAACTAACTTTCATCGCTCTTTTTTTTTTTTTCTAGTTCTTAAGTTGTTTTTCTTCATTGTCAAGAGTTCATCTTTCAAGCTCCAAGTTTTGGTGGTTGTTCAATTTTCTCTCTTTGGATTTTTGGTTTCGCTCTCCAACATTCTAAGCTCCTCTCTCAAGCTCTTGAGAGTTTTGTGCAACTTTGCTTTTTGCTCATCGTGTCCTTTGTTCTCTACAAACTCACTTCACTACCATTCCATGTTGTGAATTACATGTTGCACTCAGCTCCTACTAATTGTGCACTCCTCTTTGCTTTTACAACTTAAGCTTTGCACTTTGATTTGAGAACATTGCTATGGTTCTTTCTACAATGATGCACCGTGCACACTTCTTGCATAAATTGCATTTTGTTATGATTTTTTTTTGTTTTTTTCCATTTTTTTTTCATGTTGGCATCTTGTTTTTTTATCATTTTGTAGATTTCAAAGTCGAATTGTGCCGAGAAGTTCCCATTTCAAGATGCGCCTTTCTTTGCTACATAATTCCATAAGGTATGATTTATTTATTATTTATTTTTTGTTCCTTTTTGTATGAATTTGTTTGTGTCCAAGTATTGAAGTTTGTTGCTTATACACTTGTACAATTGCCATGGATCACCAAGATTATGTTCTTTTGGTGACTTTGGTGATGTTGTTGATCGAGATGTTGCAAGAGGTGTTTCTTGGAGCTGTTCCTACAAGTTCCACTATTTTTCAAATAGATTTCACCAAAGACAGGGCCAAAGGAACATTCAAATCAAGGTATGTTGTTCTAGTTTTTGCATTAGAAAAACATAAAATCATGTGTGGTATGAGAGCATTACTTGCTAATCTTGGTTATTGGGTGTGTTGGGCCTTAATGAACCTAACCCAATTTTGGTTAAACCTAAATAGGTCCACTAAAGAAGTTTTGGGGTTAACCTTTAAATTTAAGGAGGAAAGTTAGGGCATGTGACCTTATCCTAATAGGATTTGAGGGGTGGGTGACTTGGTTAAGTTACGCGAAGGTGGGGGTGGGGGGGGAGGGGGGAATATGTTGGTTGGATTGGGATAAAGGGGGAAAGTAGGTTGGTGGGATTAGGATAAGGGTGGGTTACCTTATCCTTGTTCGAAACTAGTTAAACTTGTTGGGTAAGGAGGTATGGACAGGGGGGAATATGCTTCTCAAAAGCTTTTAACAATTTAGGTTAGGAGAATAATAATGCGCCTCCATGTAGTTGAGAGGAGGGGAAATGATTGTTAACCTCTCTTCCATCTTTTTGAATGATGAGTGGGACATGAGGGGGTGTGAGGAGGAAAATATGATGATGATGGTTGTAAGGATGGGAAGGGGGGTCTTTGCCCATCCTGAAAGGGTGATATAGGTGAGAAAATAAGGAGGCTACAACATCATGAAAGAGCAAGCTTCTCAAGTTGCAATCAAATTAACATTTGTTTCAGAAAATGGAGGTTAGATTATCAAATGGTGGGTGGCAATTGTTCAAATGGAGGCACTTCATGAGTATGGTGATTAGAGGTGAATGGTGGAAGGTTGTGAAAAGGTATATGGCCCTATTGTTGAAATAAATAATAAGAATAGTAAAAGGGAAAGTGCAAGAGAAAATGGTTGTGAAATCTAAGAACAAAAAGTAAGTGTTTACCCTCTTGTGAAGGAAAAAGAAACCATGAACTAGGGAGGGGCGGGCTGTCCCACATAAAAATTGTATGAAAAGATGTTTTGGGGTAAAGCAAAAAGCTCTAAAGGTGTAAATAGTTGTTAGAAATAATCTAGAAAAGAAGGGAAGAAAGTTGTTAGTAGAAGAGGGTTTTATTGGGCTTGGGTTAAATTGCTTTAAAGGATGATGCTTAGAAGAGATTCACTTGGAATTAGTTTAGAACTTCTTAAGGCATAAACAAGGAGCAAGGGAGTGGAAGTTGAATAATAAATTGTGATTCCCCCCTTTAGTAATCTCCAAGGGGTTTAGGGGGAATGATATAAGTTAAAGTGTTAAAGATGCATTAATTTTGCATTTAGCATGGTGAAGTTTTGCGATACAACATGGTTTTATGTTCATCTTGACAAAATATGAAGAAAATTGTTGGGTTGAAATTTTTCAATTAAACAAAGATTCTTTGTTTACAATTGTAGAAAACTTATGACCCAACATTCAACAATAATGAAGTGTTGTCATGAATGTGTTGTTTTCAGCTTTTCATTTCCAAAAAGAATCACCAAGTTGTTAGTTCAGTTTGCAATTAGATCCAATTCTTCACCATGTCTTGCTATCTTGACAGACTTTGCATTGTCAATTGTTGTTTCAACAAAATTCCCATTATTAGTTGTTATCATGGCAAAGTTCCCATTGATGGTTGTTGTTTCAATAAAGTTCCCATCATTAACAATTGTTGTCCTTACATAATTCCCATAGTTCATCATTGTATTGCTTTTGTTTTCCTTCATCAAAACCATCCCCGTGATTTCCTTTAACCTCAAAATCACCTTCACATTGTTCATCTACATCCCATTCATCATTTTGTCTTTGTTCTTGTAATATGATAGCTACTTCTCAAAGTTGTTCTTTTACATCTCAAACTACTTCTCCTAAATTTTCATCTTTTTTTTTGCATGGCCCTATTGGATTCATGCATCTTATCAAATGAGTCCATGGGCATCTAATTTTTCTTTTGAGTTGCCTTTGCCATGTTCTTGTGCGTAGAGGAATAAGATTATTTAACACACATGCTACCAACATTTTGAGACTCACTACTTGGTTGAACTTATTTGTTGTAGAATTTGTTGGTGTTCATGGTTTTGGCGCAAGAGTGTGGATTGGGCAATTCATAGGTTCAATCATAAGTTCAATTAAAGGAGGTTCAAATAAAGGTTCAAAAAATGGTTTAGTCTGTGCAACTTCCATGAATGACCTTGAACAAACTTGAGATGTGTGAGGGTTTTGTCCACAAAGCTCAGTCATGAAATTCTAGTTTTAATCAAACGTTGGGGGATCTATAAAAGGCCCACTAGGGTCAGTATTTTCATTCTTGTATTCATTGATGCCAATGGGATTTTTTGGACTTAACCCGTTGGGACTAAACATGTTGTTTATTTCTTTCATGATATCCTATACATGAAGAGGGTTAAAAATGGGCATGCTTCCCATGAATCCCATCATCTACTCATAAAAATTCTTGTGAAATAATTGTAATAAATGGAATGCAGCCTTCTCTTGTGAGGTCAAAGACCAATACTCTTGGTTATGGCTAGTCCCTATCATGTAATTGACTATTTTTTAAAAATTTCGTATGAGTAGCCCCCATTTGTCTTTACATGAGGGCTGTTTTTTGTATGTTGAGAATGTCCTATAACCATGAAAATTGTTGAAAGCTTCCTCCATTTCACCACAATAGTCTTGAACATGTTTCATAGGTCAACTTTATGGAAAGATGTTATGTGTTCATCATGTTTTGCCTTCATGAGGCAATAACCTTTACATGCTAGGTGAAAGCACAATTAGGTGCATTATTTGGATTATCATAGTTGTAATTTTTTGATCATAAATGAACTTAAAATGTAAAATCATATCAAACATTAAAATTTTCAATTTTTTTTGTTATCCATGTTGCAATAGATTTTAGTGATAATCTTATTAAAAATTATGGATGAGTTTTAAGAAAAGAATGAATTCATTGTGGACTTTTGAAATGATGACATTACGTTTGTCACACACACAAAATGAAAAATGTGGATTCAAAAAAAATTGTCATAGTAACATCAAAATTAAAAATAGAAAATAGGACACCATAAAATGAATAATTTAATTATAAGATGCATTAAATTTTTTCCAATATATATATTTTTTCATATTGAAAATTTTAACTCATCATGATTTTCATCATTTTTTACAATTGACATTTCATTTCACATTAAAAAAATTATTAAAAAAAAATCTTGACCAATCACATGTTTAGGGATATTTATAAGGTGTTCTATTAATATTTATGACCAAAACCATAAGAAAAAATTATAAGATTTATAGTTTGATAATTATTTTAAATGTAAGAATTGTAATTAGTGTAAGATGTGGACTCTTCAAAATGTCAAATGTGAGTCATCTAACCATGCTTTTACCCTACTCCCAATTACGATCCCAATTACTTTGTCTCGGTTTTGTTGTTTGCACCTCTAGTGACACATCTAAATTGACATAGGAAACTGTTGTTCCCTGTTTTTTTCATGGATGAACTTTTAGTGATGTTGTTATGTCCTGTATTCAATTCTGAAATATATTGTTACTACACTTGAAATTTTTTGTGCATGATATTTGGTGATTTATTATGCAGATCTGCAACATGTTATTAGAAACAACTACTAGTAACAAACTGGCATACAACTTGAGCAATAATAATTGTATCCTTCAAATATGTTTCTCTCTTCTTTTTTTGTTATTGAATTTTCTTTACAATTCTGATCTTCACGTTTTCCATCATTTGATCCCTCATTTCTATAATTCAAATGTAGATGGTTTGTTCGTTACCTTCTTTTGTCGAAATTGGAAGGGCTGAACTGGTACGCATCCATGTTTTTCTTCTATGCGTCCTTGTGCACGCAAGCTTTTTTCAGGGCAAACATGTGCACCCATGAGTTTTTTGCTTTTGTGGTCTGCTTTTGCTCCTATGGTCCTGAGTCTGCTTCTTACTTCTGTAATCTATTTTTGCAACAATGGCGAGGAAAAAGAGGTGCAAACTTCACGTGGTGATGGCGGGGAGGTGCCCAGAGGAAAAAAAAATCATTTTAGTTAACATCAAGTTATTTGCTCAGAATTTGAACTTTTACATAACATTGAGTTAAAGACAAAAAAAATCTTCATTTTTTGAAGATTCAATTTTAGTAAACATTGTGCTTAACATTGCCCTAACATTGCCTGCCAGCAAGGATGACATGTCAACATTTGTGTTCATAAATATTTGATATGTGAATGGTCATCTTGTTTTTTCCCCCTCGACACTGAGGTAGTGTGAACTTAACACCTAGTGTGAAGCTTGCTTTAGCCAAATTTGGCACAATGTTAGAGAGGACAGTAAAAAAGTTTAAGAATTGTGCTACAGTTTGGCAACATGGTACAACTCATTGGTTAAAATGGTGACTTCAAATTTTTTTCTTCATGATGTGGTGACAAAGGGGCACTTTTTTCCCCAAAAAGGCCCTTTTGTTTTGTAGTCAGGTTGCCAAATTTCACCCCAAAAAAATCACTCATTGTCAAATCTATTATTTTTACTGCCGAACATAAATGACAAAATAAATTAAATTATAAATGACCTTTGCTAAACGAGGCTAGGTCAACATCTTTTTTAGGAATTTTTGTTTGTAACCAAAGCAGTGATCCGCCGCAGGAAGATTTAGGAAAAGTGGCGATCATCACTAGCAAGATTTAGCCAAATCTGCCTATAAACCAGAAATTAAATAATTAAAAAAGTCCTTCTATGTGTTTGGCTACACAATGAAAACCAAGTAAATGAATCTGGAAATTTGTATTTCAATTTTTTCTCAGTTCCGGCGACTGAAAGCCTCCAAAATCACTTCTTTTCCGAATTTCTAATTTTTCTTTTTGGCGAAATTTCGCCAGTAAAAAACACGCGGGGCTAGGTACCTACAACGGCCACCTACCTACGACACACAATTTCCTCACACGTGTGAGTAAAGAAATTAGGGACGAGGGAACCAAAAAGACGGAGCAGCAACCAACGTCCCAACAAAGAAATGAATGAACAAGCGGAGAGAGCAAAAAGGAGGACCGAAAACTGCAGCGCTTTTGCCTGCGATGCTTTCCTTGCTGCGATTGCTTGCCTAATTTCGCGTTTAATAATTTCCGAGTTTCTGTTGTCGTTGTTCGCGGATTTTTACAGATCACTAGACGGACTCTGCTGCGATTTGCAGCGGAAGCGGCGAAGGTTTTCGTTCAAGAGGTTGTTTTGTTTGACTTGCCGTTGTCGTTTTCTTTCTTGTCTTTGTTTTCGTCGTCGTCCAGAGAGGAGGTAATGAGATGTGTTGGCGCGTGTTTTTGGGGTATTTTCACCAGTTGGAAAAGCCTTAAGGCTCTGTAACAGCAGATGCATGGCTTTGTGATGGTTTTGATATGATACGGAAATGTTGCTTTGGATCGAGCTCTTGCTTGCTTATTATTAGTGTTTTGTGCTTGCTGATGTCCGCTTCCGCGGCTGCTTTTTTCTTTTCCGGCCTTGGTTGTTGCTTGCACTAAGAATTGACAATCAGAGACTTCTTCCGAAGACTGGAGTTTTGTGACGGCGTGGACAGTTGATTGTCATTAGTCGCGGACCTGGACGACGTCGTCGCGATGGCGTGGGAGCTGGCGGCCGTGGATCGCTTGGCCTTTATGGGATAGACAAAGGTGCATGAGAGTGAATCTTTTTCGGTGAAGCCTTTATTCCGAGCATCCTAGCGGAGAAGGCTGGTGTCGTTTTCGTAGCAGCTATGGCGACGGCTGTGAAGACGTCTGAAATCGAGAAGGCGGAAGTCAAAGAGGAATCCGTCTCTCACCTTCTACAAGGCGATCATGTTGCGTCAAAAGGTTATATTCAGATCTTTGTTGCTGTTAGTTGGATATATTCATGTTAGACATAAGGACGGTGCTCCATATCACGTTCGCGGAATCTGAGGAGAAACGATCGATCATGCCTCTGCTGCTACTGCAGCCAGTTCTTCCTTCTTCCAAGAACGGAAAGGCAGTGGTGTCTGAGGAGAGACGACAAGAGTGAAGGCAGGGTAGCTGGGAATCCTTTTCGTGATCTGATGGGTGCTGACATAATGCAGCGCAGTTAGATGCCTTGCACTGTTAAGTACACAGCCAGAGATTCTCAAATTCTGTTGATCAGAGTAATATCAGACATCATCTGGCCGACAGTTTGGGAGAGGACTTGGAAGGTTCCATTTTCGGAGAAACGAGTGTGTCCCAGAGCCAACTCCTATATCTGACCTTCATGAGAGAGGTCTCTTAGGACGGAACAATCTGCTCTTAGAGCAGATTCAATTGAGCAAAACGCTTACTATTTCTCGGTTATCTTGGGGCAGGCTTGCAGCTCTCGACTTCGTGGAGTTACACACAGGTTCCGCGACAACAACAACAAGGGGCTTCAAGTGAGGATAACAAAGAAGACAAGAGAAGGCAAGAGACTGTAAGGGGTCTCTTGTCCTCTTTCCCTTCTTCACGTCCCTTAGAGCATTCCACCACTACGAAACCCTCCATCTCTCCCGAAAGTTTCCTCCTAACTTCTCTTCTCATGACGAGTAAACTGGTGATGCAGGCATTCAAAGACTTATCTCTTGAACTTAACAAAATTGAAGTGGTTTATTTCTCACTGGATTGTGGTGATGGTCTGGGCAGCAGCTGCAAGGATGGCAACTGCAGTCTTTACAGCAAAATGGCAAGAACAAATCTCAGGCTCCAGGGATGATACAAAATGCAGCATTGGAGACATTGTCTTACAGGAATGAAGCACAAAGAGGTGGACAGCCTTCAGTGCTGGCAAGTCCAGAAATGCCATTTGTTGTTTTGATTCCAGACACACAGCCACAGCCTCAAGTAGCAATTCAAAGTAAAGGAGTTGCTTCTCCATTACCTGTTCATTTCAGAGTGGTGAATGCCTCTTCTGGACTGGAGAATGGGGCAACTATGGATAGTCAGCAACCACAAATGCAACACTCAACACAGGATGTGACCTTTCAAAATGGCACCCTGCCAAGGTACTCCTGAAGTGATTTCTGGATGAAAACGAGTTTTTTTGCTGGCATTCACATCTATTACGATTGTTGGGCGTTCTTGAATGGTATGATGATGTTTGCGAAGTAATTTCCTGCTTGCTGTACATAGCAGACAAGCTCAGGTGGGTGCACATCGAGCAACAGCACAGCTCACTATCTTTTATGCAGGCATGGTACATGTGTATGATGATATCCCTCTAAACAAGGTGAGAGATGTTAGTTTCTTTTGTGTTTGTGCCTTGAATTGCTTTTTCCTTCTTTTCTGGTTCTCTAAGAATTTTGATGTTTGGAATTGATGACCTTGTCGAGGTTGCTAATTGCAGGCACAGGCTATTATGTTGCTTGCTGGTAGTGGAAACGCACGGTCTTCCAACCGCATAAATCTTCCTGGACGGGGAGCCACAGCTCAGCTGTTTTCTGCCCCCAACCCCCAGTTGGGCCCCTCCACTTCAGTACCTCCTGTTGCTCAAGCTGCTACAGCAGCGATGACTGACCTTTCATGGCCTGTCTTGCCAAAACTTGCTGCGAATGTCATCCCACGATCACCCATTGCTAAGACTGTTGATGTTGGTAAGTTCCTTTGTCTACCAAAAATGCTCAAATTGGCTTTCCTAGACTGCAGTTGTGCCAGCATCTTGAGAGGATTATTAATGTGGACCAAATGTGACATTTAGGCTACATCTAATGCAGTGAAAGAGCTGCCACAGGCAAGACAGGCATCCTTGGCACGGTTTCTGGAGAATCGGAAAGACAGGTACTACATTGGCATCTAGTTATTGCTAATACAGGTAGACATTCAACCTTTTCTGCCAAATTTTGCCAGCACATGGGACAGCAGTTCTGGTCTTTTAATTAAGTTTTGCTTCAATGTACTGGTATAGATATGAACATTGTACAATATACTCAGTTGCATTGAGAATTGCCAATTCGTGCAGGGTAAGAATGAAGGCAGCTCCATATCGCATCATGAAAGAAGGATCTAGTACACCTCCATGTAACAAGTCTCCAGGCCCTCCCTGCAGCAGGCCACAGACATGGTCATCCTCACCAGCATTGATGGTGGGGATTAGTCATCAAAATGCACAAGCTACCCAACTAAAAAGAGATCCAAGCTGCACACCAAGTGGTAGTGAACCCAATTCACCTACTAGGGCTCCACCAACCCCTCCACAACAGAGCATTGCTGGAGATAATATTGCAGGGTCTTCCAGTGGTAGTAGGGATTTGGAAAGGAAACCCAATTCAACAGAATGTCAAAGCGAAAGTTTGCTCCACAAAGCTTCACAAGAAAGTGGTGAAGCAATGGTGGTAGATGCATCTTGATGTTTCCCTTGCTGCTGTAGTAGGTGTAGTTCCTCAATTGCAGTCACGGCTCACATTATATTACAGGTACCTGTAAGTAGCTCTAGTTTACATTGGGGAGTAAAGATTTTTATTTTTTTTGAAACTTTTCAAAGTTACAATTTGCAGGTCACCTCCTCTCTTGAGATCTCAGTGGGACACACACAACTGTCTTCAACTTGAGCAAGGTTTGTTCAATTTGAGTACAAAAGTGAAGTCTTTTCAAACACAAACTGTAAAAGACAACCAGACTTTCAATGGGGATTTCATCAATCAAAGAGTTTTGGGAACGGTGTTCTTGCCACTGTAGTGCAATAGAGAAATTGATTTTGCAAATTCTCAATGAGGGAATGTACTAGACTTTCTGGGCTCTTTTATTATTATTAGTTCAGAGTTTTTGAATTTTGTTGAGTTCCTTGGGATTTTGACACAAAGCAACAGTGGTTTTAATGTCTGTATCTTACTTGTTGACTTGTACTTGAAATTTCCAAAGGAGAGGAGGAAGAAAGAAAGCAGAGCTGATGTCTCAAAACTTTGGATGTTCTCTCCTGTCTCTTTGCACTTGGGTCCAGTATTATTAGTTAAAAGATATCTGAACCCAAAGTTGTCAGAATGTTGAACTCACTCACTCATCCATTGAAGGCAAAACATAAAAATGACAAAAGTCTGAAACCATTACTACTCGAATTTAGCACGAACTTGAGTTTGCTCTGGCCAAGTACTGTTAACTTGCTGTTGAAGCAGACAAAAGAGGATCGTCTCACCTATTGGCCATTGTACAATAACACTATGTTCTTCTTTGTAGCTGGTTTCTGTATGCTTTTTCTTACTTGGGGGAGGGGCGGGCTATAGGGGGCCTAATTTGCAATGAACTCTTGTTAGGCTCTTATATAAGGCTTTTTTCCCAAGATTATATATTCTTTGTAGTATGGCCCATTGAAAGAAAAGTTTGGGAGTCCACCTTTGCTTTATGTTATGGGCAGTGTTTCGTAGGATTATTTTCAAGACAATTAACTTGTACTATTGTAGCCTGTTGAAGTAAAGCTTTGGGGGTGCCGGGTGTGGGATGGAGTGGGTCGGCACTTTGCTGCAGGCGTTAATGCATGGTCCTGGGCATGGCTCTGTTCATGAACTGCATGATCAACACTTGTGTTATCAAGTGCAGGACACTTTGTTTATTTGTACTGCCACTCCTTACCAGCTTTGAACTTACAAACTTTCATGAGAAAGGACCCCAATATTATTATTATTATTATTATTATCAATAGCCTACTTTCATTCACTTACAAACAGCATTGTCCAATTTTATTTAGCAAAACTTTACGCCAACATTAGTAAAGCCCTACAGAACCCTATGGGCCTAGGGTTTTAAACAACCTGCCTTGGAAAGCCACTTTGCAATGAACTGTTGTTAGGCTCATGAACTGTTTTTGTAGGCTTTTCCCCCAGAGAAATTCATTCCTACTTTGGTGGCCCAATGAAGTAAAGCTTTAGAGGCCACTTTTGTGATGGCTTGGAACAATTATCGTGTGCTCGTTGGTTGTTGTTTTACACTGCTTTCCAAGAGTTTATTCTTCCTGTTTTTGGCCCATTGCCGTGAAGCTTTGGATGCCACTTTGCAATGAACTCTTGTCACACTTGCGGCCTGTTTTTTAAAGTCATTTTTCCAAGTCAGTATATTCTTAGTAGTGTGGCCCATTGAAGTAAAGCTTCCGGAGCCCACTTTGCAAATTATCTCTCGTTGGACTCGTGGCCTCCTTTTTGTGGGCTTTTTCCCCAAGCAACTCTATTCTTAAGCATATGTGACCCATTGAACTAGGTTTCCTAGACCACTTGGCAATAAACTCTTCTTTGGTTTCAGTAGGCTTTTCTCCAAGCAATCCGTACTTATGTGCCTGGGTTGATGTCAGCCATATTTTTCTGGTGCCAAAATTCGCCCACAAATTTCCTTGGATAGGGTCGGTGAAATACACAAACGCGTCAAATCCACCATAACTGTGGATACATATCACAGGGAGGGTGGGAACAGTAGACCCTCTAAATAGACCCTCGAAAACCACCTGAACCGTAGAGAGTTGGAGATGGAGGTGCCAGATGCTTCACCTCAGGGCCCAAACCCAGGGTTTCCCAGTCACCTTGGGTCAACCAGCTCCACACTGATACCATGGTAAAACCCCAAAATGCATCCAAATTATTTCTGAATATTATAAAACATCCCATGCTTAGACTAAATCAGACCTAATCTAACATTTCTTGAGTTTAATTTGGTCATTAGGAAACCTCACTCAAGAAGGTGAAGGTACCAGCGTGAGTGCTGGCTCACCCTGGCTTTAGCAGCCAGCCGTCCTCCCATCTCTCCACTTCGCATTTACTCATAATCCTCCCAAGAGATTTTATGGCCTCCATTTAGCAGATTGCTTTAGATGTTCGGCCCTTCACCATCATGGTGGTCACATATATATATCTTGGTAAGGATTCTGCACATGGTTCAAACTTGATATTAGCATCTTTCAACCAATTCACTGGTTTGGAAGCTGTTGGAATTGTGTACTTGTGTACTATAGAATCACAATATCTTGTGTGTGATTGATGATAAACAACGGAGTAGACTAAACACGTCTAAGAACATTGCAGGTGTCAGTACAGTGCTCAATCCCTGACCTTCATAAGACTGTAACACTACTTGATCAATGTTTAAGCCGTGGTTTTAATGGAGGATCCTATCAGCTGCTGTGAAAGAATATTTCTTGTAGGTATTTGATTTTGCAGAAGTCCAACCATGAATGCATGGGAGATGATGACCTTGGCGGGGTTTTTTTCTTTGAAATTCCTCAAAGTAGGTGTAATGGCAAGGATCCTCAGCATTAATTAGAAATAAATGGCGACTGTCCTGGTGGACTAGTAGATCTTTTCTGGAATCCTGTATAGTTCTGGCGACCTGATGGAACACACTGTCTAAATCTGGCGACTTTTAACTTTTTTTTCCTCGAGATATGGCGATTTTTTTTTAATTCTCAAAAATCCCTTTGTTGGATTCGCCAGCCCTTTTTTTTTTGTCGCCAGGTGGCGAAAATTCGCCACAAAAAAAAACCGTGGACCTTGAGTGAACCGGCACCCACAGTGGTACCAAGATAGAAACTAGAAACCCCAAAATTCATTCAAATTGTTTCTAGATATTACAAATATTTCATGCTTTGACAAAATCATGGTCTCTGGGTCCAAGTCTAACATTTTTTTGGGGTTAATACGGCCACTAAGGACCTCTTTCCATTACCATGCAGTACTCACAGTTATGTGTGATCACAGCAGCTTTCCATGTGTTTTTTCAACAAGCTATGGTCATAATCATCTCACAACTTCACCCCTCAAGCATTGACCAATTGCAACTGTGATTCGTCACACAATGTCCCCTGCAGCTTTCCATGTGTTTTTTCAACAAGCTATGGTCATAATCATCTCACAGCTTCACCCCTCAAGCATTGACCAATTGCAACTGTGATTCATCACACAATGTCCCTTGCAGCTTTCCATGTGTTTTTTCAACAAGCTATGGTCATAGTCATCTCACAGCTTCACCCCTCAAGCATTGACCAATTGCAACAACTGTGATTCATCACACAATGTCCCCTACCCCCTGTTTTTTTCATGAGAATATGTGTTCTCAGAGTTCCTAACATGATTAATTACACATTTCCATCACCCTTCCAGCTCTCCAATGGACAGCTACTGTCCCTGCAAGCAAGAAACAAGGTCCTATGTCAATGGCTTTCTATTGGGCTGCCATGAACACAGCACACAGAAGACCCTTAGAGGCCTCACGCATAAAGGTGAAGGTACAACCAGTTGTGTGTGCTGGTTCGCCCTGGCTTGGCGGCACCCCCCATGTGGGTCTCTTGATTGCTGGCATTCATTCATGTTACTGCGAACACAAGGAGGCTGGGTTTTTTTTCTTATGTCCTGTACCAAGTACTGCCTGCAGGCCATAGTCTAGCAGTTACACCAATTAGACCATGTGTTTTGCATGTATTGCTAGAGGGTTGCCAATCCGATTTCTCTTCTGAAGTGGGTAACGGTTCCCATGTGCTTCCATATAGGGTTCCTAATGGTGTTCCCAATGTGTTCTCCATGTGTTCCTTGATTTTATCCCACATGCTCATCATTCCCATGTGTCTATATGTGTTCTCAAAATAGCAGAACGTTTTATCCCATCTTCCTTGGCCAATCATCCAAGAAAAAGATTTTGAGCTTTGATGATATTACACCCAAAGCTAATGAACAGAATTCACAATAATCACCCAACTTCCCTTCTCATCATTCAACGTTTCCATTAAACCAAAGTAGCTATTCTATGAATTCTACTAGGTAACCAATGGAGGATTGCTCCTTTGGCTGCTCTTCTTCAAGCGCTCCTAAACCTGCCTTGCTGAAAGCTAGGCAGTAGATATGTACTGTGTATTGCTCTAAATAAAAGTGACAATAACGTCATAGCTATTCGAATTGAAGAACACGTGGAAGTTGGAACACAGGAGCCACCAAGTTCCAACCAGCTAGCAATAACTTGGTCCATAACATATCATAAATATCCACCTTGAAACAACAAGATTGTCAGCTGAATAGGCTCCACCAGCGCACACACATACTGAATGCTGAACTAAAATGATATGATGATAGCTTCATTAGTGGCCAAGTCTGGAATCCAATCATGTTCCCAGTTTCCCACATTAATTACAAGAACCATACGTAATATTATATACGAGTCCTACTGTTTTTTTAGTGATTTTTTTTTCTGTAGCCGATGTGGGGATCATCCATAGGAAGATTTCACAAAGATTTAGCTAAAGTGCTGATCACCATAGGAAGAATTAGCCAAATCTGACTATAAAATGAATATGAAAGTACAAATTTCTAAGTCAACCTTCTATATTTGCGGCTTCTTAGTACTGACTAGAGCCAAATATAAGAATAAATCCATATTGTTCGAATTTTCTTTTTCCTGGCTATTGAAAGCCCCCAAAATTCACTTCATTTTAAATTTGCTGTGGTGAAATTCTCGCCCGAGTTTAAATAATGGCACTATAAATGCACACAAGAGTCAAGTTTCGAAACCATGTATGGAAATAGGCCATACGTAAGGCCCACCAGCACTCTAGAAGGTGGGACAGTGACACCCAGTTCTGACTCCCAGGAATCAAGGGCTGATGCAAATGACAAGTGATAATGATAACATGTGCCAACAGCATGATGAAGCAGTTGAAACGTGACAATGGTTTGAGGACCCCTCACAAGAATAAAGAAGACAACAAAGAAACCCAGAAGCTCTATAATAAGGTTCTAAATAGACCTTGTGCACTGGAGTGAATCCTGGCTTTTAACAGAAGAGGAGGGGACAATGTGGTCGCGTTCAGGTCCATCAGTTTCCATCAGCCTTTTCACAGGTACAACTCAAACGTGGATGTGCAATCTGTGGTCTGCTTTAAATGCTCCCATTTATGGCTTGAATTTGGAAACTTTAGCCTCTTTCAAACAGGGTTTATAAAACGTGGTTTGAATCACTCTAATGAAGGTGGGTTGCCATGAAATGAAACGACGCACTCACCCACGATTCTCACCTCATTTATTATTGTGATTAAATAGTGGGAGTTTTGTGTTTCCTTGTCTTTGCTAGTTTTTGCAAACAAGATCCCACATGAGTGTTAATTTGGTGTGTTCTAGCAGTGTGTTCTACAAGCATATGTGCCCATGTTATCCTACACACATGTGTTTCCTTGTGTGCCTTCCAAAGGGCCATACTTTAACCATACCTCTTGCTTTAAGGAATATTCTTTTAGGTTAGGATATATTTCATTAACAAGGTGTAGATTCTCATTTTATTTTTTCAAACTCCATGATTTCAAAGCTCCTCGTGTGAGGTTTGGACTAGTCTTGTGTGGTATATTTTTACCTAGTATTATTTGCCATGTATGGATAGGTTATATTATTTATCCTAACTCATTTTTTTTAAAAATCAACATACCTTAATGAAATGCATTTTCAAAAATATGTAAATTTGAAAAATTATACCTTATTCATAACCTTGGATATATATATAAAATAATTGTAACTAAAGTCAAATATGTTTTGACATCCAAGTTTTAAAAGACAAATAAATATGTTTTAAACCCTAATGTTTGTTAGTTCTATTAATTAAATGGGGTGCTTGCCAAGTTCTTTATTTTTATTTTATTTTGGCAAGTAGCTAATTTGATTGGCCTATCACAAGAAAGAAAAATTGAAACTTTGGAACTTCTCAAAGTATACATTTTTATGTGAGGATACAATGCCTCTTTTTTGGCCCAACTATATAGGTGAAAAGGTGAGAACTTTGGGCAAATCATATGGGATAAAATTGAAGATTATTAAAATTTAATAATGATTCATGTTGACGCACCCCCAAACTCCTTGATAGATTCAACTATGAATCCAAAAGTGAAAAACAACGAAAGGATAAAGAATTGGGTATGTTCTTTGGCTCGCAACATTTTAAGAATAAAGGGGTGTGCTGGAACTCCAGAATGAGGAGTAAGACAAACAACAAGAAAATCAATTATCACATAGACATGCACAAACCAAACAACAAGTTGGTTAGTGCATAATTGGAGCACTTTTGGTGCATAGATGAACCACATGCAAACACAAATTCACAAGACTCATCACAGCCTGGACTTGGGGGAAGCCACCACCTTACGCCTTATAATATTCTCTATATTTGGCCATGGGGCATGCACCCAAATGTCATTTTGTCCCAAGACCCTCAACTTGGAAGTTTCGAAATTTTCGAAATTGGGATTCCTGTAATTTTGGAGACACATAACTTCTTTTGAAGACCTTTGATTGAAATGAGGTTCAAAGCAAAGTTTTAGCCTTCATCGAGAGCTTTCCAATGGTATGTGGCATGCCACCTATAAGCAAGTAAATTGGGGCGATTCTTAATTTTTAGTGGTCGGGAATCAAATTGACAATTTGACTTTTGACCTTTCTTTTGGCCATAATTTATGTTTTAAGTATCCAAATGGGCCATGTGAAATCATTTTAAACATCTACGTTCCAAGAACTTTTCAATGATATAAGAAATTTTTCAATATAATGAATTTTGACTCCTGCAATCACCCTCTAAAAATTCTAAAGTTCACCGAGATTCTAACTCCCAAAGTGAGAGGTCATTTGGGAGTGTGGGGTTCCATTCCCTCACACTTTCCTACATTCCTAGGAACATGAAATGTGAGGCCTAGGCTTCATTCTTAGCCTGCACCTTTATAAACCTTGCCTTGGTCGCGAGCCTAGAACTAAGGTTGTGACACACGTGTTATGAATTATAGGTGTGTGATAAGGATATATCTAAAATGGAAGGTCCTTTTTACTTTGGAAGGCCATAACTTACATGTACTTAAGTTACTTAATAAAATAAAATGATTCAAAAGTCTACTAGAACACCCAAATATGTTATTTTTAGACTTCATCACTAATTGAATGTTAATCATGACGCTATTATCTTTTGGTATATTAAATGTTCACTTGTACACATGTCTATGCTAGTCAAGGATGAATCAAAAAAAAATATTCTTGCATTTTGACATTGTATTTGACCTATGAAATTTTTTATTAAAAAATTCAAAATGTGGACATTTTCTTTCATTTAAAACAAATAAAAATAAAAATATTCCTAGTTTCTACCCCAAAAATGGGTATATGATAAAAGGGTACCCAAACTTTAACCCAATGAAAAATTTTGAGTGTTAATATACCCTTATTCAATGAAAAAATGAATTTAAAATAATTATATACCTTACCCAAGGATAAATCAAAATCAATATATTCACACAACATTGGTTTGGACCATATGCAAGTCAAGCATGGGTAAACAAGTGGTGTTATGTTACCTTTGCAAGCTATAATTATATATTGATGATAGAAACCTACATATGAATCATATTTCATATTTCATAGTCTACCCATTTTGGGAACTTTGCAATGGAACACTTCAAAAATTTGTAATGAGTTTTTTACGCAAATGTAAAGCCTAAACCCTTGCATGGTGGCAAGACCTTTACAACTAGCATCAATCCCTTCAAGGTTGTTTGTGCCCTTCACATTGACCTTTGGTTTAGACTTCATTGCCTTTCATGCAAGACTTGTTTGGCTCCAATTTTGGTGCAATTTGTAGTTTTACCCCCACTTTGTTTTTGCAATGTAAAAAACCCATTACAAAATCTCCATTGGTTCCTTTGCAAAGTTCCCAATGAGATGGACAAATTGTGAAATATAAAAAATACGACTCATATATATGTTTATATTGTCAATATAGAATTATAGCTTGCATAGGCCACTGAGCCCATGCTTGTTTACCCCACGCTTGGTTTGCACAAGGTCCAAACTAGTGTTGTGCAGATACTGGAGTTAGCTGATTACCCAGGGTGGTTTTGGTCTTGGGTACCCAAAACCTAACTAGAACCTGGTCTTAGCTATGGAACCTACTTGGAACCACGACCAGGGTTAAGTCAGGTTCCAAGAACCGAGTTGAGAATTGACCCTTGATTCCAAGGTTTTAAAAAAGTGGAACCAAACCTGAGTCTACTTCCCAAGTAGTGTAAAAACAGGAATTAGATTGATTTTGTTTTAAAATCTGGTTCTGGTTCTAGTCCTTGGTTTAGGGTTTGGGGAAGGTAATGGGGCAAATTTGGGGCTGATTTTGATTTTAGATGTGACTGACTTTGGGGAGTGTATTGGGGGCAAATTTGGGGTTGATTTTGGGTGTGACACATTTTGGGGATGTTTATGGGACAAATTTGAGACTGATTTTGGGTGGAGTAGATTTGGGAAGGTTTATTGATGACTGATTTGAGACTGATTTTGGGTGAGGGATATTTGGGTGATGTTTCGGGAACAGATTTGGGGCTGAATTTAAGGGTGACAAGTTCCAAAAAGCATTAGCTTTATACTGACAAGCCTTTCACCTACATTTTGGTGGGTTTGAACTCTTGATTTTGATAATCTTGTGGTTGTGCTCAAGATCGTGGCACCCAACTGAAAGGTTACCTATAACCCACTCTAGAATTTGGAACCAGCTTGATTTGAATTTTTTTTTTAAAACCAAAACTAGAACCAACCCTCACATTAAAAAACCGTATCCAAAACCAGGTCTCAATTTTTATTTTTTTTTAAACCTAACCAAAACTAGAACTAGCCCCATAAAAATTTTCAAAACCAGAATTGGGGGTTCATCTTTAAACCTAAGAACTGCACAACACTGGTCCAAACCTTGTGCTCTAAATAAAATAATAATAATAATAATAATAAATACCTTGCTTGGAATAATAAAAACGTTGTGCTACAGGCTTTGAAATTGTGGGCCCCAGTTTTTTTTTTCTTAAATCTACCCCATGTTAATAAAAATCTAGCTACCACTAATGGAATATTCTCTCAGGCAAGGGTATGGTAAAAGTATGGCCATTTTGGTATTGGGTAAACTGGTATCAACTACCTACAACTGGCATCAAGGACCATACCAGAGTCATATGACCTCACACAACATCAGCCTTGTACCACATATGCTCTTTGGGAGGTGGGGGAGTTGGGACCTTAGGAAATACTAGGTATAAACCTGCCTGATACGTGTCTCTATAACATCTACCTGTATACCTGCCTATTATATAGATCAGCCTTGGACTGAATACCAGGACTCATCTGGTATTGTAATTTAAAAGAGGATCCAATACCATGCCTTTAGTGAACCAGCACCCACACTGATAACTGATACCATGGTAATTAATTAAACCCCTAAATTCATCTAAATTGCTTTTACATATCATAAATGTCCCATGCATAAACTGAATCAGGGTCTCTGAGTGCAAATCTAACATTTTCTTGGGTTTAATTTTGTCACTGAGAGCCCTCACTCAAGAAGGTGAAAGTACCCATTCTGGGTGCTGGTTCACCTTGCCCACCAGACTGATATGAAGATTTTTAAACTGCCCTTCAAGCCCTAACCCATGAAAAGTACATTAATTAGGGCAGCCAGTAGCCTACAAGTAGTAATTTCTCTCCCACACAGTTCACAAATTCACAGGTTTCCCATCCTGTACTGTGTGATCTCCCCATTTGACCTCATCCCAAAATAGAGGGCACATACACTAGAGTAGGTAATTGTTCAGCTGATTCGCATGCAGACCTGAATTATTTGCATGGTCACCACAGAAGTTACTGAGTGGGTGGTCTATTATTGCAAAGCATCCTAACCCATGACAAAAACATTAGTAGGCTAGTCCTTCAGAGTCCAGACCCAAAGGCAAATAATCCAATCAAATCCTTCAATTCAAAAGGATTATTAAAAAAGGTCCTTTCAAAATATAAATGTAAAAGCATATATATATATATATATACACACACACCCACACATTAATTGCAGAGATTCAATGTCACATGAGGTTGAAAGAGGGTATTATGATATCTTCTGATTTTGGCAAGCTGTGTTTTGCATTAGAGCATCACTTAAGTGGGGCTTTACTCAACAAAATCGCATCAAAAACATGAGAGGGGTACTTAGTCACTTTGAAGATCTTGGATTGTTTAGCACAGACATCACTTGTTCATCCCAATAGACCATTATTGGAGTGGATTCTAACCTTTTTTTGATTTGGAAGCAGGATAAAGAAAAAAGAATACAATTTCTAGAAAATGTCTGATTTACATGGGTTTGTTGGACATGGTACATGTTGGTATCACCTATCTACTTTTTGTATGATTGTTGATGACAATAAAGCATGTTTTACATCCATGGAAATTTTACTTTCACTTTTGAAAAGCTGAAAAGAAAGGTGTGTAAATTATAACTTAGAGATGCTTGATGGATGATTTTTTGATCTAGATTATATCATACAAGCATGGCCTATTGTCTACAATATCTAGCACATTGCATCTAGTACTAGATTGTAGTTTTTGAAATGGAGAGTTGTCAATATGCCTTCCCTGCAAAGGGCAATCCTGCCTTTCAAATTGAAGGCCTGTTGCCACTGGTAACTGAAGTATAAGGGAGAGGGAGGATAAGCTTAAGAGGCCTCATTGTAATTAGCATCTGGATATTGGAAAGATAGAAAACCACCAATTGCATCTACCAGTGAGTTGTAACTTGTAACTGCTACTGAATCAGCCAATGCGTTTGATCATCTACAACACTAAAACAGTCTTGGAAATCCAAGGAATTAGCAAATTGATACATGTTTACTTGCATGATCCTTCTATATAATACAATCTATTCAGGAGGATCATGGATATAAAGCTGGTGAGGTGGGGTTGTCCCATTCCAAATATAAAGCAAATGTGCTCCCCCTACCCACCCATAAACAAGAAAAAATGAGCAATATAAAGTGAGAAACAATTTCAATCTCACCACATGAGCCAATCATTATGGTTGGCCAATGAAAATAATGAACAATAGTCATTTATTATTTATTGTGCTCTTATGGGGCTCTTCCAAGCCTAAAAATATGTGCAATTTTTTAAGCTCAAAGTAGCTTTTTTAAAAATAGAGAATCCATGGAATGTGACTGCGTGTACTGATTTGGTTCAATGCCTTTTGCAGTAACTGCTGAGATGCTCCGCTAGAGATGCTTTTAGAGCAGCTGCATCCACAACAATATAATGACTTATATGTTCCTTGGAATGAAGTGCCTCCTTCAAATGTCATGAAACTTAGTTTAGATGTATAAATATGCATAGGAAAGAGCAATCTCCAAAAGAGTTAGTAAAAGAAAATAATTGCTTTTGAATAGCTTGGATGTTGTCTCTCACTTCATTCCATCTAATATTTCATGTTTATGAGTGAGGAGAGCTGGGTGGGGGCAAAATGGTAAACATGTCACTAGAGTTTCTTTGAGTACTTTCTATTTGCAGTGGCTGCAATGCAAACATGCTTAGGTTTTTATTTTGGGGAGGGGAGCATGGCAAGCCAAATTGAAGTTGCATGCAATAGTGGCACTAGATGTTCTTGTGCACTTTCTAATTTCATAAGTCATCTTCATGTGGTCATTGCTTTCTTTTTCTTTACTTTTTTTTTCACCCCTTATGTTTGAAGGTGGTTTTTTTTTTTTTTTTTGGGATTTTGGTATGAATAAGGAAGAAACCATTTTCATTCTTATTCATTCAAGAAAGTCGTTCCAACCCATCCTTTTGAAATGCCATGGTACATACTTATTATGAATAAAATTTATGTTTCCATGAACTATGATTTGGTAGTGATGAAGGTTTACAAAGACTTCTAGTCTTGTGACTAACATAGTTGGACCATGTGGACATGTTTTATTTTGGGAATATGCCAAGAATGGTTTTTTTTTTTGAGTGATGGACCAATCAGAAAGACCCATCACTACCAACCAAAAAAAACACTTGGTTGTCCCACCTCAACCAATTAATAACAATCACATTGTGCCCTACATATTTCATGGCAAAGAAAAAAGCACATTGCACCCTTTAAAAAGAACCAAGACCACTTGCTGAACAAAGGTTCTTTTTAACTTGTGTGTGTATGTGCGTTTTACATACCATTTGGGGTAAGTGCAAATAACAAACTTATTTACACCATGTAAGTGTAAAACTTTTTATTCGCATATGTGTAAATGTAATTGTAAATGCCAAACCTTGGATGTGTAAGTGTAGAAATGTGAAAATTCATTTTAAGCCATGTAAATTGTGAAGTGTAAATGATTCAGTACACTTACCCATTGTGTAGATCAATGTAAATTTTTTTGAAAAATAAAAATTTGTGCAAAATATGTTAACATGGATGCCAATGAATAAAATATTCCCAAAGTTTCATAATTTTCTTAGTTTGATGGGCCAATAAAAGTGGTCCATTGCCAACAATTCTTTTTTGGAGCTTTGGGATGCACCATAACTAATTAAATTCATTAATATAGGTGCCCAAACTCTTGCAAAAACCTAGGAGAAAAGTGGTGATGAAAAAGGTTTAGAATGGAAATTCTATTGAAGCAATGAAATGGGCCAATGTACACCCAACATGTTTTCAAGAATGTCCACCCAAAATATTTCTATTTCCCAAAAGCATCATAATTTGTTCAATATCCTTTGCTCAAAAGTGTGGGCTTGTATTATATATAGCTAAGTTAAAAGGATGCACTTCCACAATATCTTATTATAGTGAAAGCCTCTATTTAGAAACATTTCTTTTATGAAAGGTCAATCAAAGTGGGCCATTGCAAAAAAATCCAAAACAAAACATTGAGCTTTAGAATGTACCCACATTGGGATGCACCTCCAACTAATTAATATGGATTGCATATAGGTGTAATCACTAAGGGTATACAATTTATACCTAAACCTTTAAGGTACATGTTGCATCACTTCATTGGTTGAACATAATTCCTATTTGTACATTTGATTGTCACCATTTTCAATCTAGGTTGATGACAAGGACATACAATTCCCCTGGGGGGGTGGGGGAGGTGTCTTCTTGTCAATCTCTTTTCCAAATTCGTATTATTGGCATTGGGTATTTTTTAAAACTTTCATACTTGTCCAATATTGGTATTAACCAAGATTGATCTTTGGTTCATATGAAGCAGATATACATTTGGTACTGAAATTAATATAAAAAGGTAAGTAAGTAGGTAGGTAGGTTATAGCTTAACCTAACATAACTTACTTAACTTACTTAGCCACCTTGCTTAGCCTACTTACCTTAATCCTTTAGGCATGCACATAGGTTACAATTATAAAGAATTGAACCTTTCATTTTCACAACAATAAACCAAGTTTTTACAAATGAATTACACTTTCAAAAAGTTACAAATTTTTTCAAGGTTTTATTTCACATGTTTATTTCAAATCATTATTTATTTAAATGAATAAAAAATTTAAGTAATTAGTAAATAGGTTACAATTGGTAGGTAGGTAAATAAGCTTAGGCTACTTGCTTACATATGTAATAACTAAGCAAATAGGTACACCTAGGTTGGCATGTAATTAGACCTAGGTATAAGGTACATAGATTTTAATAGACTTATGTAGGTAGGTAGTAAACCTGTTTACTTACCTACTTACCTAACCTAAATAATAGCTAGCTAGTTTGGCCTATTAATTAACATACAATGTTTAATTTGACTAGAAAATCATTGATCATTTGACCAAACACGTCATTTTGTTTTATTCAACTTGATTAGATGTCCCACTTGATTAGAAACCATTGACCATTTTGACTAAAATGGTCAATTTTTTGTTCAACTTGACAAGATGTTCGATTTGATAAATAATGAAATATGTCATTTTAGTCAAATTCATTAGTCAAAAAATACACATGCCATTTAAGACATGAATCTTTAATCAACATGGACACATTCATTTATTAAGATGGACAAGATAATCAATGCGGATAACTTTAAAAACCATGAATTATACTAGTGGAAGACCCTACAAGTCTAGTATGAATTAAAGCAATATGAACCGTATACCTATACTAGCTTGGTAGGGACTTGAAGTACTACCAACCTTGTACCTATTTAAACCTATTTACTATTTATGTGCGTAAAGATTTTTTTTAGTATTAATTCATTTTAAATGATTTAAATATAATAAAATTTTGATTAATCAATTGATCAACTATTTACTAATCAAAATGACCAATCAAATAGTCTTATATTATATCAATAAAAAAGGCCACCCCTAGTCACAACAATGAATCCAAATCAACTTGTCCAAATTGATATAATGGTCTTTTTTATGCTTGTCATTTTGGGTATTTTACTATAAAATCCATTAAAAATCTTGTTTTTGTAGTAATGTCTACTACCTATGTTGATAGTTGATACCAATGTTGATATCAAGTGCATGCTTATATACCAGACCAACATTAAAGTAACTACACCTTAAATGGATAGTTTACACCCAAAGCACAATAAATCAAAGGGGATTGGGATGAAAATAATCCATCGAATTAATGAATGGAATTAAAATCATAATGATGAATGAACTAATATGTTTTTTACTTCATTTTTCAATTAGACAAAAAAAATCAAAATTTTGGACACCTAACCATTTAATATGGATAATTAAGAGGTTCATATATAAAGAGACACAACCCTATTTTAAATGCAAGCCTTCCCATATTAACTCACAATCAAATATCTAATACATCATGGTTTTTTCATGAAGATAAAAGGGTATGCAATTGAATCATATGATTGTGTTGTTACAAAACTACACATGTTTGGTTATAAATGTATCAAAACTGTAGCCTTTTGATGCATCATTCCATCTTTCAAAATATGCACATAATGTTGTTAAAATCTTAAAACACATCTTGTAAACCAATTATTGATAACATAAGGTTAATTTTAATCTAAATGTAATCACATTAATCATTCATGCAAAATGGATATTGAACAATCTTGGATATTATAACTTCTTACAACATGTTGAATGACTAATTTGGTTTGATTTGTGTGTCATTCCACACAAATCAACCCTAACATTGGGTATTTGATTAAGTGTGGAGTGCAAGGGCCCATGAACCAAGAGAATGTGTTTAGGTGTGAAACACACTCTCACAAATGGGGGAAAATGCAAGGGATGGAACCTAATGACTCCCAAGTGCATTCCCACTTTGAGAGTTGCACTCATGCAAAAGTTGCAAATGTTTAGAGCGTTGGTTAGAAGGGCAAACAAAGACCAAATTAGGCCCCTAAAACACCATTAGGAAGCTCTTGAAATGTAGATGCTTAAAATGCCCTTGCATTGTTCATTTAAACCTAATTTGCATGAATTATGACCACAAACCCCTTGAAAACAGGGGTCGAATGAGCTCCAATGGGGGCGTGTTGGACACCATTGGATAGATCGTTTTAAGGGCTATAAGATATTGCCCTTGCATTTTCAAAAAAAACTTGATTTGAGAAAAATATGAACGTCCAAAATTTTGGGACAACAAAAGTCCCAGTTTTGGGATTCTCACTTGGGAATCCCAGGGAAAAGTGACATTTGGATGTAGTCCTCATGGAGAGGCACATAATATACTATAGGGAGGGGAGTGGTGCCTCCTCCCAAAGGTTGCAAGGATGTAAAGTTTGTGTTTAAGGTTATCCCTATTAAATCTACCGCACCATTTCCATTCATTTTACACTAACTGCCTTATTTTCTTGGTTCTACAAGTTGAACTCATCTTCAACTCTTGCTTGTGAGTTCATTCTAATCCCATCCCAGAACTCCAACACACCTTCCTACCCCCGAAGTGCTACAAGTTAAAGAACGTGCCCCAACTCTTTTTTTTTTCCATTGTTTTGCTTTAGAACCCACATTTGGGTCTTTTCAGGAGTTTGGGGTGCGTCACTAATCACCCATGCAAAATGGATATTAAAAAATCTTGGATATTATAGTTTCTTGCAACATGCTCAATGATTAATTTGGTTTGACTTATGTGTCACTCCACACAAATCAATTTTAGAGTTCTTCTATGAACCAATTTAAATTAGTAAACAACATTTAGACCAACCAAGTTTCTTTTATTCTTGCTAGAAATTAAAGAAACCAAGTTTGTCCTACATAACTCTTTAGTAATTGAAATGCCTCTCAAAACAAATGTTTAAAAACTTTAAATCAAACTCCATGAAATTTTCATGTTCATTAAATCTATACCTTCTTTTTCAAACTTGTCTTCTTAATCACTTTTAAAGTTTAGATTCTCTTCGTGGAGAATGTTATAGCCAATCACATCTCCTATGGGGCTCAAAGAAAAGTAATTTTCAACCTTGACATTCTTGAATTTTTGAAAATAATCTGCACAATTTGCTTTGTAATCATGTAAGGTGAATCTTGATAAACTTGTAATTGTTTCAATCCAAAAACCTTTCAAAAAGAAATTTTGAACATTGTCATTTGTTTTAGTGATTATATGTTGGATGGAGAGCTCTTGTGACCCCTCTCGAATTATGTTGCAAATATTACAATATTAGTTGGAAGAATTCGGCAATAATTTCAAATTTGAAAAATCACAAGCTTTGCAAATTGTTTTGAAAGGTGCTACACTTGGAGAAGTGATAGTAAGCACCATGAGAATCTATTCAAACATCACATTGAAACGTCAACATTAAAATGAATCTTCCAACATCCATAACTTAATGCAAAATTAACATAGATCATGCATTGGGCTTGAACACAATCATTAAGTGAAAAAAAAAGGAGGTTACTTCCAAATTAGTTTGAAAGATGATACCAATGGTTAAGGCATTGTAACCAACCTTCAAATGTTCTTAAGCTTATTTGTTTACTACTAAAGTTATTATGATAAAGCTCAAGGTTAAAATCAACTTCACCTTACCATAAATAGTTGATGACACGTTCTTTAGAAGAAAAATGGCAGGTGCACTTGTTGAAAACAAATCTACTAGCTCCTTGTAAAAAGGGGAAAATTCTTTCCAAAGGGGAAGAAGTATGATGTCTTCAAATTTGGTTCCATCAACAACAACAAGCTCATATTTCTAGTTCACATGACCATGCACTTGGACAATCACAACAATAATACATGCAACAACATGTTGCACTTTACGAATTATAAATTCTGCAATTGAAACATGATTATTAACTGTAATCTAAACAAGGAAAACATGAATTTTCATGATCTTAGTACTTGACGAACGAATCTTTATGACTTGCGGATTGTCACCATGCTCATATTTTGGCCTTGCACTACAATTGAAATTATTGATCCTAATGCACTTCCCTGCATGAATCTTATTGCAATGATGCAAGATGTTGGTGCAAAAGACACTAAAATGACCAAAGTTACGATTTGAAAATTGTCATGATTAACCAAATTTACTTATAAACACTTGTATGAAGATTTGCGAATATCCCAACTTCCATAGCTATTCATGACTTTTCCTTCTTCCTTGGTGCTTCAATGTTTCCAAAATCAATGCTCCCTAAAACAACCAAAACAACATGTGCCTTTTATAATTCCCCATTGCAAGAATTTTCATAAAATATATATTTAAAATACTTTCTCCCACTCACACCTCTCCCATTATGTTTGAAAATGCCATCAACAACAATGTAATAAAGTCTTCACTCTCTTAATAATGGTTTGTTGTTGCCCTAACACAACGTTGGGTAGCAAGGATTTTCCTTTCAAGGTTTTGCGTTTACATTGGAGTCTAACATCCCAAGATGGATGTAAAATTTAAGGCTTTTGCTTTTGTGTTAAATATTAATATCCCAATATGGATGTAACATTTTAATGGAAGCTAATGTTCAATACTTGATAAGACCTATCCAAAAAAACTAAGTGCATAAGTTATGTGCTAAAACCATGTTTAACTTATTTGATTATTACCATAGGGTCAATTTTCACATTAACTAAATGAATTCCACTATTTTGAAGATCATTTAATGACAAAATTAACCTTAGGGTAAGATAGATTTAATAAGTATGGTGTGCTTTGTAGATGGGGTATTATCAAGTAGGCAAAAAATGATGCCAACCATGTGTAGGAATAGAATATGCATGCAATTAATGACACAACAAAACATACACCCAAGAGGGTTCAATTTTTTTCCTTGGGGGGGGGGGGGGGGGGGGGGGGA
>Ga0116231_10003246_pt1 | contig 33949 bp, 25 predicted proteins | sample S1TSphgellanicum_2_FD_89695 | JGI IMG/M metagenome (GOLD analysis project Ga0116231, IMG submission 89695) | Host-associated microbial communities from peat moss isolated from Minnesota, USA - S1T2_Fd - Sphagnum magellanicum MG | ecosystem: Host-associated > Plants > Peat moss > Unclassified... | reverse complement strand
TGCTTTTAAAAAGCCAAAAAAAAAAAAACAAACAACATTTTTTTCTTTTAATTTTTTTACATAATTTCAACAAAAAACAAAAAAATAAAAAAAAAAAAAAAAAAAAAAAAAAAAAAAAAAAAAATTAAACAACAAAATAAATATTTTTAATATCCTGAAAAAAATTGAAAAAAAAGTCGAATTTTTTTTGGAATTAAATTTTTAAAAAAAAAAACCTTGTTATTCCTAGACGTAAAACGTGTTTGTGAAGCGAAAAAAATCGCCTTATTTCGAAATATTAAAAGTATAAAAATTAATTAAGTTTAAAAAAAGGACCACCAGCACCCAGAGTCATGTACCTGGGGGATGATTATTTTTATCCTGTATCTGCCCGTGGGCCATATATCAATAGCCTTGTGGCCAGGAAAATAAAATGAACCAGACTGCCCGCTCCACCATTCATTCACATGGACAAACCCCAATCATTCGGACATAGACGAATGAAAAAAAGCCACGTAGCAGATAAGAGCTAAAAACCACACCCGGTGTGTTACTGGCCACGCTCCCACCGTCCGAACAATACGCCACGGAACATTACGTGGCATCTTTCCTCGCCGTCGGATCTCAATCCAATGGTCCAAAATCGACGGCACTAAAAGAGTTAGGCCCCTCCCCCCCTTTCCCTTTCGCTTCTTCTTTACTCTCCGCAGTCGTGTTCGTTACCGTTGTTCTGCCGCGACAGTCTTCCGCAGCGACCGCGCGGTCGAGAGAGCGATCGATCAAGAGACAGAGAGAGAGAGACAGAGAGAGGGAGAGAGAGAACAAATCGTTGCTTGGGAAAATTCTTGGCGCTCTTGCAACATGGATCCTTACAAGGTATGTGTGTGAAGCTGAACGTTTCATGCAGTGAGTGGTGGTTTTAAAAAAAATTCTGGTGGATTTTGGTCGGGGAAGCAGGAAGGGTTTTGAAAGGGTTTGTTGCCGTGGTGGGTTTTTCTGTCTTCCGTTTCCTTTTTCTTTGGGATTCGCATCCAATTTTTCTTCCTGCAATTTGAGGTTTACAAGTTTTGGGTGTCAGTCGGTTTTGGGGTGGTTTTCTTGAAGTGTTTTTCGATTTTTCCCCCCCCAATTTTGAGGCTGGTTGAGTTTTGCAACTATTTTTTTGCTATTTTGGTACCTTTTTATAGATTTGATACCATTACCATGGATTATCTTCCCTGGTTCGACATGCAACCAAAGTTTGGACCAATTTAGTGCTGGGATTTTGTTGGGGGTGGGGGGGGGAGAAGGGTCCCTCATTCTTTCTGTAGCATCTTTTTGTGATGAGAATCTTTGTTGCTCCCACACTTCCTTTGAAGTTATTGGAGCAATTCTTTTGTATTTTGGATCACTGATTTAGGGTCTTTTTGGATTTTGTGGTGGTCTTTTTCTTTTGGGTGTCACGAAGATGATTTTTCTTTGCTTTAAAGTATCAACCTCAAGTCTTTGTTGCTGGATGGCTTGGAACTCTTCATTTTGGAGATGGAGATCCGAGGATTTTTTTGGTACCAAATTTCATTTTGTGAAAGCTGAGAACATATGTGCATGTTTTGCAGTTTCGGCCATCAAGTGCACACAACTCAAACTTCTGGACCACCAATTCAGGTGCTCCTGTGTGGAACAACAATGCCTCCCTCACAGTTGGCGAGCGAGGTACTTCAAGAGCCTTCTGAAACTAATTAACCACATTAGAAGAATGCATAGTTGGCCACCCAGAAGCTTAGAGTGTGCGCTTTGCTAGCTGTGTTTTTGCAGTAGTTCGTCTCTTGAAAAAAAAAACCCCCAAATCATCATATATGAAGTGAAGAATGCAGAAGAATGATGGGCCTTCAGTTATTGCATTATTTTGAACCATTGACAGTGGATTTTCTGATCTGTATGTAATGTCATATAATATGCAGGTCCAATCTTGCTTGAGGATTACCATCTTCTTGAGAAGATTGCACAGTTTGACAGGGAGCGTATACCAGAGCGTGTAGTCCATGCTCGGGGAGCAAGTGCAAAGGGTTTCTTTGAAGTCACCCATGACATTTCACATCTAACATGTGCCGACTTTCTGCGGGCACCTGGTGTGCAGACCCCGTTGATTATTCGATTCTCCACTGTAATCCATGAGCGGGGCAGTCCCGAGACTCTTCGAGACCCCCGTGGATTTGCTGTGAAGTTTTACACTCGTGAGGTATGATTTGCATTTCATGTCCATGATGATGTAGCTAATCTTTGTGTGCTGGGATTTGATACCTAATTTGTCTGAATTTTTTTCTTCAAATTCATATCAAGTCTCACATACTCTGAGAGTCTGTGTTTGAAAACAGGGGAACTTTGATATGGTGGGCAACAACTTCCCAGTCTTCTTTGTGCGTGATGGGATGAAGTTTCCAGATATGGTTCATGCCCTGAAGCCCAACCCCAAGACCCACATCCAAGAAATTTGGCGCATTTTGGATTTTTTCTCTCACCATCCTGAGAGCCTTCACATGTTCACTTTCCTTTTTGATGATGTTGGTATCCCAGAAAACTACCGGACCATGCCAGGGTTTGGAGTGCACACCTTTACACTGATTAATAAAGCTGGAAAGGCAACCTTTGTGAAATTCCACTGGCTTCCTGCAGCTGGGGAGAGATCCCTGTCCAATGAAGATGCCGTTATTGTCGGGGGCTCAAATCATAGTCATGCCACCAAGGATCTCTATGATTCCATCGCTGCTGGGAATTTCCCTGAGTGGAAGCTCTACATCCAGGTCATGGATCCTGCTGATGAGAACAAGTTTGATTTTGACCCACTAGATGTGACAAAAACTTGGCCCGAGGAGCTTTTCCCCCTGCAACCAGTGGGGCGCATGGTTCTAAACAGGAACATTGATAACTTCTTTGCTGAAAATGAGCAACTTGCTTTCTGCCCAGCAATTGTTGTCCCTGGGGTGTATTACACAGACGACAAGCTTCTGCAAACCCGTATCTTCTCCTATGCCGATACCCAGCGACACCGCCTGGGTCCGAATTATCTGCTGCTGCCTGTGAATGCTCCCAAGTGTGCTCACCACAACAATCATCATGAAGGCTTCATGAATTTCATGCACAGAGATGAGGAGGTCAGTGCGCAGTTACTGGACTGCCATAACTGTGATCCACGCTTGAGCTACAGTGAAGTATAGTAGAAAGGACTGAACGCTAATATGTGAAGAGTGTGCTTGCTAATTGTTCTTACAGGTGAACTACTTCCCATCCCGCTTTGACCCTGTGCGTCACTCAGAGAAAGTTCCAATTCCATCACATGTCCTAACAGGCAAGCGTGAGAAGGTAAGAGAATTCTATACCAATTTATTTAGAGTTGCAGTTGACCTTGCCTTGTTTGTACTTGCAGTGACTTGATGATGCATCATCCATCCATCACAAAAGTTGATGTTGAGGCTGGAATTGGTTGCTGCTTTTTTGAGGAAGCAGCAAATGCGTGCTCAGGATCATTATGTGCAAGTAAAACCAAGCATTTTCATCTGGATTGTGCAGGTAATGATTGAAAAGGAGAACAACTTTGCACAACCTGGAGCAAGGTACAGGTCATGGGCACCTGACAGGTATAGTATGAAACTTTTTCTTTCTAAAAATGCTTTTTTGCTGTGTCCAATCACATCTTTGCGTTCAGGTTTAGATGTGTTTGAAGTGAGATATCAAGGAGTTTGCTTTTGCTTCATGTGTATTGTTGAAATATACCATTAACTGGATGTGTGTATCACCTGATTGTTTCTCAAAACGGCTCAAAGGTCAGATGAGAGTTTTGATAGTTTCGTTGGAAGCTTTGATGCTGCTAGTTAGTACAGTTGTTGAGTTCTTTTCCTATTTCCCAAGTTGAGTTTTTCCACTGTTTCCTGTTGCAATAACTACTGGGAGGTGTGTCCATGAGTAGACAAGAGCGCTTCGTCAAGATGTGGACGGAGGCACTGCAAGACCCCCGTGTGACTCCTGAGGTTCGAAGCATTTGGTTGTCTTACTGGTCACAGGTGAGTAAAGAAGAGTTCTCTTCGGCTATATGCTTTTAGAAATCACATGGTGATGCAAACTTTTGTTTTCTCTTTTGACAATGTCTAACTCACAAGCAAATTAGATCTGCAACTGGAACTAAAATGGTTGCAGGTTATTATTGTTCTGACTATTGGGGCATTGTATGTTTTGTGCAGTGCGACAAGACTCTGGGACAGAAGATTGCAGCACATGTGGGTGGAAAGGCAAACATGTGAATATCTTGTTCCTATGTGAAAACAAAAACTTGAAGTTCAGTACTTTTAATGTGCATTGTGAAAATACAATGTAATGCAGGAGACACAAATTGGGTGATAAAACCTCTCTGTTACTATTGAAATGATAGTAGGGACAGTTGGGTTTAGTGGGTGTTTTGAGTGTGCGGTTTTGGACAAATGTCTGTATTGCTCAGTAAATCAGGACACAATTGTGTGAAAGGATCCAAATAGATCCTCTCTATTTGGAGGAAATGTCCTGCTGTTCTTTTGATGTATGCTGATATTGTCTAGAAAAATAGTTTTGAAGTGGTTGTGGATCTCATGACTCGAGAAAAGTCTATGGCTATGATGTCAGTATTTTCACCACTGGACCATAAGATTCAATCTTGAATCTTGATATCCAAATCCAGAGTGTCTTTTAGTTTAATTCCACAAATTGTGAAGAATACACTCTTATCTTTCTCCACAATAACAGTGTCGAATGTTTTTCCAAATGCAATTTTGTATAACCAAGTCAAGGAAACTGCTGTCTGAAAGGTAGTTCAATTCTATGTGGATTGTATCTGGGGTAGCATGCAGGAGATTATGAGCATACCCAAAAACCCTCAACATGTTTGGGACAATTTTCTGGCTTCAACTGGAAGCTAATCTGTAGGTAACAGATGGGAGACTAGTTGTACTGTCTAGGTTGCATCTGAATCATGCTCATATTTGCATTTGCCACTTTTTTTCCAAAAGAAAAACCCAAAGTGTACACTTGAAAATTATGACAAAAGTTTAGAAAAACATTGAGATTTACAAGGTGTGGAAGGGAATGGTTCCGACTTGCAAGAGATGAATGTAACTGATACGTGCTTAACTTGCAAGAGATGTGTACCAGTTGCCTCAGGCATTGGAAAGCAACTGGTCCACATTTAAATAGTAAAGGGTATGGCTTTGTATGCAAGAAGATCAGATGCCAACAGTGGCGAGAGTGGGAAATTATACTTTGATCCAGATCATTGAGTTCTCTCGAAAATTTTCAATCTACACTTGATCTGCAAAAATTTCAAGCTTATCCAATTTTCATGCAAGGCACACCCAAACTTATAAAAATGCAAGAAAAGCACAATTTATAAGGGAGTAGCAAGTAAATAATATTGTGTAAAAGATTAAGAGACAAAACACTCTAAGAAGAATCAAGATCCAATTTCGTGTTATTTCATGATGAACATAATCTGTTAAAATTTCTTTGATTCCCACATGAATATGCCAGAATAACGAGATATTTAACAAAATCAAAGAGAAACATTTGCTATAAGAATGGTTGGAACTAAAAAAGCGGCAGTCATTCTTTGAAGAAGCCAATGTCCTAAGGTTTCTCTATGAGCTACTGAAAAAGCGGCAGTCATTCTTTGAAGAAGCCAATGTCCTAAGGTTTCTCTATGAGCTACTGAAAAAGCGGCAGTCATTCTTTGAAGAAGCCAATGTCCTAAGGTTTCTCTATGAGCTTTCATTACTTTTCGAAACATTGTGCATTAAATTATGAGGTTCAGCATTTTGGTACTGAGTTTCAACATTTCATACTGAGATTTAATAAAATTTCATTACTTTATGAATACTTCTAAAAGAGGGGTTAGAGGGGTGAAAGGAGGCCCAAAGACAGGGTGAAGACAGGGTGACTTTTTGCAGATTTCTCGATTGTCATACAAGTAGTGGTTCAAATCTTTGCCAATTATTATTTTTGGTTGATGTGGAATTTTGAACAAATGTGAATTTTTTAAAAATAGGTTGAATATTCCCTTTTTTTGGGGGGGGGAAAATCACCAAATTTCCAACCAAAAAAATGAAAAATTTTCACAACATGTTGGTTGACTTGTATCTTAATTTGGAAGCAATGATTTTAATATTGATCTTGTTTGGGATGATCTCCGTGATCACTAACCATGATACATTAGAAAATTGGGAAAAAAAACACACACACACACATGCATGGTTGCGGTTGTAAGGGTTTGCAACATGCACAACAAAGTCCTTGAAAAAATTATCTTGTCTTTGGGCCCTAGTTTCGATCTTTGAATTATTGTTTCATACCCACTTTGGAGTGTCATGGGAATTTCCACAATAAAAATTATTTTCAACAATATTTTCAATAGTACACAGAATGCCATTAATTCAAACCATTCCGTAGTACTCCTTTTTTTTTGGGGTCAATTTTAATTGTGATGGAACCAAAGTTGTGTTCATCCACAGGAAGATTTAGTCAAATTTGGTTATAAATGGTATATGAAAGCAAAAAATATTAAAGCATCCTTCTATGACTTTGGCTACCTACTTGAACCAAATATAGAAATCTGGTGATTAATTATTATTATTTTATTCAAATTTTGGCAATTGAAAAAGAACTCAAAATCATTCCATTTTTGCATTCTTAATTTTTAAACTCAGTTTTTGGCAAATTTTCACTAGTAAAAAATAAAATCTGATGTATAATAATATAGTCCTTTGCCCAATGATCATCAGATCATGGCCATTTCACAAGTAGCACAAAAATGCAACCATGCTAAAGGCACAAAAATAATATTTTGACAAAGCTTTTGGATCATGGTCCAATAAATTCATTTTTTTTAATAATCAAATTTCTTTTAAGGAGATTTAGTGTTTCAAATATCATGCAACTCTTTGTCACACATCAATACAAAATAATTTATTTGGTCAACTCACAAACATCACTAGCTTGCTAGTCGTTGTGGGCTCAATTCATGTTTTGGGTCATTGGAATGCAAATTTTTTCCTTCAAAATTTGCAAGAAAAGGTGCATTTGCTTTTCAAATTATTACCAAATATTGTTAATTTTGCTCACATTATTTTCTTTGCTTGTTGATTGTTTGTTCTTTGTTGGTTGTTGGTTTTTTTCTGGGCTTTTTTTTTTTATAATTAACTTGTCGCATTAGTGGTTCTCATAGAATTTTTTTAATGATAAATTTGTTGTCTTTTCATTTGCCAGTTTATTTTTAGGGCTTTATATTATTTGTTTCTTGTTGATTCCATTTATTCTAACCATTATGAAAAAAACTTAGTTGAAGATCTTTTTGCAAGATGGGCAAACAACAAGGTTCAAGTCTTTGGTAGATCATAAACAATTTTATTCATTTAATTCGTTTCATTTTTTAAAAAATTAATTATTTCAGGGTTTTTTGAGGTTTATCAAAATTTTCAATGTATATTTTCTATATATTTTCTTTAATCATCAAGCTTTATAAATGTAGATTTGAAAATAGGGTACATTCACAATATATAACATCACAAAACTATAAATAGATTTTGTTCTACATGGTTTTTTGTGGTGGGCATAGCACGATAAAGTGTGCTACTTGGAAACACTTGCTGTTTTTTTGAAATTATTCATAAAATATATTTTAATATATTTAATTCGTGAATATTATTTAATTCAAATGATCAACATTAAGAAGATTTTTAATTTCATTACATAATATTGAAGAATCATATGTGTTAATATGCATTTAAGTACATTATTTGAAATGCAAGCATTGGAAAGTACATGTCATAATTCTAAAAAATATTAGAGTTATAAATACATGAAAGTAAGACATCAATTAAAGTTACTATATTTTCAAGTTGATAAAGGCATAATGTGTATGGATATAATTTCAACTTTTCATATTATAATCATAATCTATCAAAGTTTTCATGTAATTTGTTTTTGAAAAATTTGAACAATCAGTTAATTTAGAACATATTTTTCATCCACTTTTTTTATATAGAAATTCTTGAAACTTTATGTTTAACTTATAATAAATTTAATGAAGTGCTCTATGATTTCAAATGCAACTCAAATATGTTTTTAATATCTTTTTGAGTGTGAATGTTAAAAATAGAATATTTTTGAAATTAAATTTTTTTAGGACTACTTTTTTTGGCATACTTTATCATGCTTGGACCATGGTAACTTGAGTTAATGTTGAGAATGTGTCAATTATTTATATAATTAAGTATATAATATATTATGAATGTTTTTGGATAAGTTTGAAGTGATTTTAATGAATATAAAATATCAAAAACACATTTAAAAAACTATAATCAATGTTTTAAACCATAGTTTAAACATTATAATAGATGAAAAATGAAATGTGTGATCACTGTCAATCTATTATAACATCCCATCAATAGTTTTCAAGACCATTTAAATGTAATTTAACATGCATTTAAAACTCCTATTATCCCATTTTTATTCAATAATCAAATGATTCAATGTATTTTGTTTTAGGTTTTAAAGTTGAAACATGTGCAAACACTATGAAAAATCGTGTCCACCAAAACCACATTACCATGTAATTAAAATTCAAAAAAAACTCATATACAATTGTTATGCAACTATCCCTTAGGTATTACAATTACTATTCAACCATCCCCTTAGAAATATGGTGTATTAATAAGTAAATGGCCACTTCAAAAAATCAATTAGTTGTATTATAATTGTAAGTGAGTTGAAAATGGGTTTCATATATATAAATTTATACACATCATACATACATATTTAGTCAACCATGTTGGACTTTTTCAGGAATTGCATTATACTTGCATGTGGCAACTATTTTAAAACTATTGTAAATATGCCAATAAAACAACAATTATGTTACAACTAATGTATAATGTACATACATGCGATCTTGCCACGTGTCCACATCTCCACCCCCATTATGGGATACATTTGCAACTAGTTTTTGATTATGATTCCCATTGATACAATTAATATGGACACTAGTGTGCTTCTACTAAAGTACTATTATTCAACTATGTTATGGCTATAATACAACTATTTATAACTTAATAAGGATACATATTCATCAGTTATTTATGTCTTCATCATATGTGTTTCATTTTGAGTGATTTAAAATATTATGAAAGTGTTACTTCAAATTCTAAAAATCATCTTTGAAGTGAAAAGGAAAATGAATAATGAAAAAATAACAATAAAATAAATAAGTTTTCCAACTTACAAAACACGTTTTTTTTTTCCCTCTTAGGACCCCTCCTACTTTCAAACCTCATAACTTTATCATGTTTTATTCATTTTAAACAAATTAAAGTGCTACATAAATGCCAACTAAAGTTTTGCAAATCATTTTTGAATTCTAATAACAATTGAATAACATACAAGGAATTTTGTGGGTGTTTGGGAACCGACCTTTGTAGCATTTTGTGGTTTGTTTTTTTGAATTCTTGACCCCCTTTACTTTGAATGGCCATAACTTTTTTAATTCTTTTTTTTTTTCTGATGGTTTAGTGCACCAAATGAGCTAATAGGAGGGATTCAAGTTTTGTTTAGACACAAAAAACAATGGAGCCCTCCCCTTGGATCTAGCTTGCCTTGAATGCTTAAATGTTATAGGTGCAATTCAATTGCAACTATTGAACAACTAAAAGATTTAACCCATATGCTTTGTCTTTGAATCTCATTTTACAAACTATATAAAGAAGGCTTGTTTTTTTATGTTCTCACATTAAAATATATGTGCCATTTTGGGATGAGCTTTAAAAATTTTAACTTAAAGGTAAAACATAAAATTAAAAATAAAATTTCATAGTTATTCTTTAGTGCACTTAGTCTTGTGTTTTCCTATTTATTTACCTACCTAGGTAAGTAAATACGTAGGTCCTACTTTTCTACCTATTTATGTAGATAGGTAAGTAATGAGGTCATAAGTAAATACATAGGTATGTAGGTCTTAAAACCTACCAACCTACCTACTTATGGTTATGTACAACCTACTTAGTTATTAAAATAAATTTTTATAAATTTTTAATTTTTTCTAAAACACAATTAATATGCCATGTGGCAAATTTTTATTATGTCACATGTCATAATCTCGGACCAACATTAACAATCATAATGGACGATGTAGATCAATATTTCAAAAAAAACATTTATGTCAAAAAATCTTCATAATGCCATGTGTTATATTTTAATATATGGACGACAATTAATGACATCATGGGTGTAGTTATAATGAAGTTGCATAACAGTTGAAAATGAATTGTTTTGACTAAGTTGTAATTGAATTGTAATGAGTTGCATCGTATATACAATGAATTGCAACTATGCAACTCATGTAACTTGTTCATTAGCATTCATGACGTATAAATACAATGAGTTGTAAGTGTTTTCTATAGCTCAAAAATTGAGTTGCAAGGCAAGTTGCAAAACACCTATTTTTTTCATAGTGAAATTACAAAATCATGGCAAATGTGGAATGTGTTTTAATGTGTTTTACACACTTAAAATACAAAATCAAAACACAAATGAACTTTGATCGATAGAATTTAATTGATGTTGGAAATGTTTTTGCAAAGGTAATAAGATAATGGTGACACAAGTTTGAATTATATATGTTTTATAGGAATTATGATGCTTCATAATTCTAGCACATGAATTCTCAAAGCATGGAAATTGTGACAAATGTGATCCCTGGATTTAAAAGAGAATTTCAAAAAGGAACTTAAGTCTAATTGAAGCAATTGATTTAATGTTAAATATAATTTGACAAGACATATAAAAAATGTTGTTGAATGTTTAAATCAAACATGTTTCCAAGTTCATTGAAAAGCTTTCAAAGTTTTGACACAAGAAACATGCAAACTTTTGAAACATGAAAAATGATCGAATGTGATTCAATCATTGAAAGTAGGATTTGAAAAGGTGAATCAAGTTAAATTGAAGTGATTCACACAATGTTGGGAATCTTTGAACAAGATAAATGAAATAACTTTAATATTTGAGTAAGGAAGGAAAAGAACCATGTGACAACAAATTGATGAAAATGCAAGAGACAATGGCACCATGCATGAAGGGCCAAAAAAAAAAGGAAAAAAAAGTAGTATGTTGTCATAATAGGTTATGCATGTGGCATCTTTCGTTTTCATGCTAACAATAGAGGTTCATTGCATCTTAACAAAGATGGGTTCTTGATTAAATTTAAGCCATATTAATGCTATCAATTGATCTTCCATGGTAGACCCATGGTAGACTCATGCATCAAATAAGTGACAATGTGTTTGAACTTGATTTCACCACTGGTTAATTTCGAGAAGTCTAAATGCGTAGATTGATAAACAAGTTGGAGTTTGAGATTGGAGATTTGGGCACTATGAAATAGAAGGTTTACAAGACCAATTAAACTTAATAGTCATTCATTTTCAAGAAGGTTCATATGTAATAACCACCAAATAAAAGTCGCCTAGATTGTACATTGGTATCAAAATGTGAACATGTGGATCTTTTTCCTTCTAGCAAATTCACCCATGCTATTTTTTATGAGGCATTCACAAGAATATATTTTTTTGATATATTCTTCATATTGAATTTTGAAGCATGGTTTTTGTAGTATTTATACATAGACTTCTTCAATGCACATCAATATTAGAAGTTAATCAATAAACATATCACATGTAAATAGAAAATGTGATTTTTTATTTGTCTAGGATTTTCTCATCACTCTTGATAATGAAGAGATTTAATTTGTTTCAATTGTGGCAAAGAAACAAAAATATGGAAAACATCACAAATACAAAAGGGGCAAATTTGTTAACTTTGATCCAAGTCTTCCAAGCAATTGGAAAAGAGGTAAGCAATGACAAGATAATAGGTTTGAAAGTGGGTATACAAGGAGAAATGATAGGTCTATACAAAGAGAAATGATAAATCTAAAATCATATAAATGACTTCAACAAACAAACACACTTTATTATACAAATTTTAGGGTTGGAAAAAACCCCATGTTGTAAAAGGACTTTCATGTTTGGAATTATGGTTCTAACTATCAAATAAACGAAATTTGAAATTGGACAAGATTATGTTTTTGGATCTTCAAATATAATGTTCAAATTTAGTTGCTTGCAATTTTGATGAAATTCAACTACCAACCTTAAGTCACTAGACATATATTTTTAAAAATTACAATTGATTATATAAGTAAGAGAGGATTCAAGGTTTACAACTTAAGATGATTAAGTTCTTTGTCCACAAATGAAATGAATAAAATAATGTTTATGCAAAAGGTAGCTACCAATGGGTAGCCTATTATTGGTACTTGTTAAGTTGTAACATTGACAAAACATTGTATTGGTAACAAGTTACCCATTCCATAACCACTATTTGTATAAATGTTACTCGATGTAATTAATGATTAAACATGCACGATGTTATCTATATTGTGATTGGATGTCATGAGTTGTAATATGGTGCCAAATTGTAATTTGAAGATGTTTATTGTTTCATCCATGGAAGCATTTGTTTCTTATAGTCATTTGTTGTAACATTTATTTTTGTTAATGAATCATAATAACCAGCACGATAGAAAATAAAGTAAGTACAAAAAGGGTATTAATTGCAAGCTATTGTGTTTGGATAAGTGTGTTATAGGTGAATACAAAATTGACATGTCATTAAGCAACATCCAAAAAAACAATTATGCATTTGAAGCTATTTATGATTATTAACAATAGGATTCAAATAAGAGTTTCATCAATGTTACTAATTAATATAATAGGTAGTTTTGAACACTATTGGGTGGTTCTCCCATTTTTTGAAAAATCTTTGATTCCAATTCTTAGGGCAATTTAAATAATTGACCTTTTTTTTTCTTTTTTTGGGGTCATATTTTAAAAATTTGACAGAGGTTTCAACTTTTGATTTTTTAAATTCTTAAGTTGGTTTCAAATAGGTAGTGTTCACAAATCTAATAACAAGAAATTATTTTAATGTTCTTATCAAACTTGTTATCAAATTTTATATATACTAAATTTCAAACCAACATTTTTAAAACAAGAAAAAATAAAAATTGAAAGGATTTAATGAAAATTGATGAAAATTCAAAAATGTTATTTTCTTCGTATTTCCAAAACTTCATCTTGTTCAAAGGCACTTTCAAACTCTTCAAATTCTTTTTCTAAATCATTACAATTTTAAATAAACTCCACCAAGTTAGATGGAAAAATACAACCAATTTTTGGAGCATTAGGCCAATTATTATTCACAAATATCAACTTGTTTAAATTATCCATTTGCAAGTGACAACTTCTTAGGTTGGAAGTATCCCAACTAAAGAAAAAATTCCTTTCCATCTCAATTTGTGATTTCACAATGCCTTAAATTTGATAAACAAAAAATTCAACAATGAACGACATTGATTCATGTTTACTCCTCACATTCTCAAGGCAACTCCCACTTTGGGAGATGGAGTCCCAGTGGACTCTCAAAACTTCAAAGAGTAATTTTAAGGATCAAAACTCAATGGCTTGTGATGTTCCTTATATCATTGGAAAGCTATCATTGTATTTCACTTGATATCCCTCCCCACTTGGTATCACATGAACATCAACAATTCCATGCTGACAAGCTCCTTCATCAATGCACTTACTTCAATTGTCATATTGAAAATATCCAAATAAATTGATTATGGCAATAGATGTAATATTTGACGACATTTCAACAACATTGGCAACAAAAACCTCTTACCATTCATTGTCTTCAACAATAGCTTTACCTTATTCATGACCAATAAAAAAAAAAAACTAGATGAAGGCTCATATGTCTAGGGTCCAAAATCATAGACATCATGTTATGGGTTTTTCCTTAGGGTTAGGGTTTAGCCTTAGGGTTTGGGGCTCTTTGTTGTTGTATGAGAAACTCTGAATTCGAGTTTTGCACTAGAGGATTGGCGATGGCAGACAGTCTTGCGCTCCCTGCTACTACTCCTCGCTGTAATCTCTCTTCTACTCTTCATGTGTATGTATGCGTGCGCGTATATATATATATATATATATCTTCTCCCAGGTTCTTCTTTGATGTTCAATAGATTATTGCTTTTTTTTTTTTGGAGTCGGAATCTGTACCATTGAGTCTTCTTTCTCTTTTATCTTTTTGTCAAAATCACACCAAAGAGGGAAGAAGCAATGAGCGGTGGGAGGAATGCAGTAAGTGAGTTTTTAGTCATGGTGTGTTTTGTTTTTTGTTTTTTCCAGCTTCGGAGGGTTGTTCAATGAAGGGGGTGGTGGAGAAGGAGGCAGAGAAGAAGGGCCTGCAGCAGCAGCAGCGGTGTCAATCATGGTTGCAATCCAAGCGGCGTTTTTGCGCCAGTCCTGCTATGCCAGGCTCACAGTTGCGTACTACTCCTCCTTGCAATTCCATTTTTAAACATCCTTTTTTCCAATGCTAATCCTCATTCCAAATCTTTCTTGATCGTGGTTACAACCCTAAATCGATGTTGCATCTTCTTGATTGCAGTCACAACCCTAAATCGATAATGCATCTTCTTGATTGTGTTTTCTAGCTAGGGACGGTTTTTTTTCCTTTTGCTTTCCTGCAGTTTTGCTGCAACAAAATCTTTAGCCATTGATTAGAAATTCCTATTCAGGACATCTTCAGTTGGACTTAATACTAAGTGTTGAGAATTTCTCAAAGTCTTATGGAGAAATGATATTGTCAGTTTGTACATTCTGTTATGTGTTTTGGTAAGTTTTGCTGGAAACTCAGACTCCATGAGTATTCAATCATGTACTTCATTAAATACCAGCATGCAGTTGTCGAGAGCATTTTATTCAGGCCATGTGAATACACTTGATTTTCTCGGTATGCTATCATGAAGTCCATATTCTCTTTTTGGGAGATGAGGCTGCAGCAGACTGTGAAGCAAATTGCTACCTAACATAACAGCCAGGAAATGACAGATCATTTGAGAGTGGAGAAATCTTAATTGCCATGTGAGAGTAGTTGTAATTGTATAGAACATTGAGATCATAATTTGCACATCAGGGTTTTGAATCCTTCTTTTATAAGAACTTTCTAGTGAAAGTGAGAAGAGTATGGCCAATGATTAAACCGTTATTTGCTACTCTTGATGGTGTATTAATCACCAGCTGATTAGACATAAATACCACTTAGATCGATGAGGCCTTTTCTTCTACTTCTGTTGGACAATAGGGTTCATCTAAGAGGAATAACAATGTAGGTTTTAGGGTTTAGGGTTTAGGCTTGGGTCCAGTGTACAATGAAGAAAGAACTGATCTTCTCTACCTCTGAAGCATTTTTTCTGAGCAGCAGATATTTCCCCTCTAGGGCTTTGCTGTTATTGTTTAGTGTATGGTCTGCGCACAATGTTTGACACAGGCAGCTCTAGTTGTCTAAAACAGGAGAAGGCATAACCATGTGTTTATAAAGACTCCTGTTTTGTGTCACCTGCTGTGTATACATTGGAAAATTGTGTATAACAGCAGGTAGGTATGTTCTGGCCAGCTGACAATCATTTGATGGGAATCCTGCAAATATAGGCTTGAAAGTGTGTTGGATGCTATACAAAAAAGTTTGCTTCATCTAGGAGATAGTCACATCACTTGCCAAGTGGTGACTTGAGGACATGTTAAAACAAGTGCCTGGTGTGCAGAGTTCTCAGTTTCCAGTAGCATTTCGTGACATCTGCCAAGTTTCATTTTCAGGGATGTTTGTGGCAAAGCCCATACCTTGGTGAATTGCCTGCAATCAGAAACTCAGCAGAATCTCAGCCTTGTAGAGCTGAGAAGACCATTATCATTTTTGTTTTGGAATTGCTCATGATTTGTGTGTGCACTCTGTGGCGTGCTTCCTTGGGGGATTGTGTCTCAGGTATTGTGGGAATCACAAGCCATCAGCAGCACAGACCAGAGTGTGCTGCCCTATTGACCCCTCTCAGTAATGCTCCTTCACCAGTTCACTCAAATTTTCATTGTGGTATTCCAGTGTGAAAAGATTTGGAAACTATCTTCCAGATCAGTATATCTTACGTTCCCTCATCTCTTCATTTCAAAAGTTCACCCAAGGTTGAGTTTCCTTTCATCACAATTTTATCAGGAGGCCATGTTATCATCAATTTTCTTGTGGAGAGAACCTTCTCTAACTGTATGAGAATAATCTCAGCACAATTCTACAGGAGGAAGTGGCCATCCATGCCAGGAAATGCCCTGCAGTCAAGCAGCTGGAACGCTTTGAGAAGCAGACCTATTTTGCCAAAGGCATAAATGCTGGAGGTGATGATGTGGAGAGAACTGCTTGGTCTGGACATTTATCAACCGATTCAAGCAGATTAGCCAATTTAGCCAAGGTAAGCTTAGATTGGGTCCTAAGGAGAGTTGATGAATTTTCACATTGCAATTCAGTAAAGTGTGTGTAGAATGATAATGTCAGCACAGTCTTCCTACCATTGCCCAAATGATTCACGGGGTTTGTGACTTTTTCTAGTCTGGTATGAATCACCTTGGTCCTGGAGTCAGTGCTCAAAATGAATTAGGCTACACAACTTCCTTGATTTACTGTGAGCATATCACACTTGAAAGACAGGTGTGGATGAGATTGCATTGTTGAGCAATCATGGTTATCTCTTCTCTTGAGATTTGTCCCTTGTCCAGATCTCATTTGGTTCATCCTTGTGTTGACTGAAACCCATCAGACTGGTGCAGGTTCAACAATTTGAGGATCGAGCAGAGACTATTAAGGAGTTTGGTGCAAGTGAGTCTGTACAGAGCCAAAATAAGTTTCTGAGCCCAGGGTCAAAGCGTGCAGCAGTGAGTGCAATGTCAACAGCTGATTTCCAAGATCTTCTCAGAAGGATTGAGAAAGCCTTTGAGCAGAGCTGTAGAGAGGTGATTGAGGAATCCATATTGCAGCCTCAGGCATGCAGTAAATGGCTGTCTCCTGACAGGGATAGGTACTTTGCTTATATCTTTGTGATTATGGCTTTTGCTCACTTCTGTTTTTGCAGACTCAAAAAGGGCTCCATAATGCCAAGGATGTAATTTGAATTGGTCAGACCACAGTTCATCATATCATACAACTCTTAGTTTTTGTCAAGTTTAGACCCAATTTTGTTGCGTACATGTGGTCTTGTCAATCACTGTGTCTCTGGAGACAATATGAAAGTGATTTTCAGAATGACTCTGCAGGAAACTGCCTTATCAAGAAAAGCATGCACTACAGCAAGCATCGTTACTTGGCAATTTGGAATCCTTTGGCCTCCTCAGCACTAAGAATGGGGAGACTGCAGATGACAGAAATGGGTCTGCAAATACAAGGAACAAATCAAATTTTGCGGTTGTGGAATTGGGAGCTGGGAGAGGATACCTATCACACATGCTTTGTGATTGCTATAATGTTCAGAATGTTGTGATGATAGAGCGGCGTTCATATAAGTTCAAAGTAAGCCCCCCCACATTAGACCTTTTATTTCCTGCAGTGAGATTCTCAGTGTTGTTGAGAATTTATAAGCAGCTTGCCCTGGATACCGAAGCTATCTGAATGTTGATTTCGTTTACTAGTCTCTGCAGTAGTGGACAGCAATTTGCATAGCTCAGCCTATGCCTTGATTGCATCCATATCTATTGTTTATAGACTAGATACCTTGGTGATTCTTACATCCCATTGACCAGTTAGTATATGGATTTGACTGTGTACTGCATTTCTCATAATTTGTTATATTTGAATTCCAGGCAGACAGAACTCTGCGACAGTTGAAAGGCATAGCCCTGGAGCGTCTGAGAATAGACAGTAAGTCTATACTATAACCTAATTCTTGAAGCCCACTGGAGTTGAATGATTCTTGCTGTTGTCTGTGATGGGTGTTTTGTCTTCACAGCAGTGTCCTTTCTGCACTTGATCCTGAATTTGTTCTTGCTGCAGTTGAGGACCTAAATCTGCAGGAAGTACAAAGCTTGCAAGGCTGCAATTTTATAGCGGTCAGCAAGCATCTTTGTGGACCAGCTACAGGTAATTTCTTCCCCCCAACTCCTTTAATAAAATACTAGTTTCTCAACATCTTCATAACCTTCTTGCCACTTCATCTTGCTCTTAAAATGTGACCCAGCAAAGATCTTCTAGTGTAGTTCATGCTGCAAATAATGGAGTTGATTCTGACATGATAATGTTTTTGCTACAGATTTGTCATTGCGGTGCTGTATCCATGGAGCTGATTCTGGATTGAGAAATGGCACTCCCAACAATGAAGGTTGTAGAGAAGGGCCAGGAAACCCAATGCTTGATGGTCTGGGCATTGCCACCTGCTGTCATCATTTGTGTCAGTGGAGTTCATACATTAGTAAGTCTCTGCGTGAAGCTTTGACTACATTGGACTTTATATGTTCTGGCTCCAGATTGGAGATTACCCTTGTCAGCAAATTGGTAGTGGTGCTATTTGGTACCATTTTCTCCTACTTTGTTACCGTGATTGTGGACCAATGATGTGAGTTACATGTTATGCTGTATGGTGTACAGTGTTAGGGTGTACTGTGTCCTTTGTTGAGAACAACTTATCACCCTAGTGTTTGTTGAGTGTGCAGACAAACAATTCTTTCATAATTTGGGTTTCTCTATTGAAGATTTTCATGCCATTACATGGTTAACAAGTTGGGCATTATCTGGGACTGAGGAACATGGATTGACAGAATCTGGTGTTTTAGTGGAGGCTTCTGACTTGCCTGTTGATCATGCGTAAGCTGTCCAACACCTTTGTATGCAACCATCATTCTGCATATGGAAGGATATAGTCGTTATTCAATGAGGGTGTCCAGATGCTGAACCTTGAACCTGTCTATGCAGGCATGCTGTAGCATATGTTTCTTCAAAGCCAAGATTGTCAGAAGCCATGAATGCAATAGATGCAACAGCTCGGGCTGTGCTGGGAAGGAAGTGTAAACGCTTGATTGATACGGGGAGGCTGCAATGGCTAACTGAGCGTGGCATGCAAGCAAAGCTTGTGGAGTATATTGCAGCTTCCGTTTCACCAGAGAACAGATTACTTCTGGCAAGGTGGGCTAATGTAATGCAATAGATCTAGAACTCACAGAATGCCTTGTCTCTCAATTGTTGGGTTTGTTGGGTTGTTATTAGAGGCAAGAACAGACCCCCCCTGCGGTTATCAGGGAGGTTATTAGGAGTCCCTACTGCAGGTCTGAAAAGTCCAAGACCGGCTGTTGGTGTATAACCATGGTTCTCGAAAATTGGAAAAAATCGCATAACCAGTCAGGAAAACCACCTGGTCTTTTACCAGTTTTTTCACGAGAACCGCAGGTTCTTCAAGGCTTTTGGAATAACTGGGAACAGCGGTTCTTTGATTCTGAAGTTTTTCTCCCAAACAACTGCCTGTTGCATACAGTTCTCTGATTCTGAAATGCTTTAAAAGAACTGAAATTGATGGTTCTTTGAAAATTCAAATAACCGTGCACAACACAGGAGATTTTTCGCACCCAATGGGTAGAAGCAGGTCTAATACGTGTGTATTCAGAGCTTGTGAATAGATGTCTGTATACATATACATGCTATAATACGTATATTTCTGTATTTTCTCTCAAAGAACCGACGGTTCTCTGATTCTGAAATATTCAAAAAACACCGGAACCAACAGCTGATTGAAAATTCAAATAACCGCTCAACACTGGAAATTTCACACCAAATAAAAATAAAAGGGCCGGTTATCAATAGAAGCAGCAGGTTATTATTGTTATTATTATTATTATTATTATTTGAAAATTTCATTCAATTTTGTGGTGTTGCTCAAGTGACAATCATCCATAATTACATTTAGCCAAATCTTGCAATACTCAAAATATGAAAGTAGAAAATCTTAAGCACCCTTTTATATTGTAGGCAATTGTGACGATTTTAGGCAAATTTGTAAATGAAAAGATTGGTGTTTTTTTTTTTTTTTTTTTTGGGGCGGGGTGGAAAAATTTGTTTCCAATAAACAGGGAAATAAATTTGCAGCAGAATATGGCATTGCCAATAAAAATTTCGCAAAATGGCGAAAATTCGCCATAAAAGAAATTCTCTGGCTACCTGTTAATCGGTAGAAGCAGGGTTATAATATGTGTGTGTATTCAGAGATTTTAGGTATATATGTTTTATACGTATTATTTTTTAAAATACGTAGAGTAATAATAGAGGTATTCGTTTCCGTAGGGTTTCCGTATCAGGCGACGTGACCTACGTCGTCTTCTTCCTTCCCATCGCAGCGCAGCGCAGCGGAAGCGCGTTTTTCGTGTGGTAGGGGACGCAGATCCATTTGCAGTTTTGTTCGAGAGAGAAGAAGAAGAGGAGTAGTAGTAGCGACTTGTGCGCTTCCAAAATCACAACGCACACCGATCGACGATGCTACGGCGCTCTTCTTTCTGTTAACCAGCGAACACGGCGACGACATTACTGGTCAGATCAGGTGTGCACACAAACAAACAAACAAACCCCTCGCATGTTGCGTTTTTCTCATTTCTTTTTCTTCTCCTTCTTCTTCTTCTTCTTTTGTGGCTATTTGTTTCCTCCTCCTTTTCTTTGGTCTCGTTTCTCATGCCTCTGTTTGATCTACAATTTTCTGCATTGCAAGCAAGTGATCTTCTCTGTTTGATCTATGATATTCTGCATTTGCAAGTAAGCGATTTTTCTCTGTAGATTGGATTTTTTTCTCTGTTTTGATCTATAATCTTCTGCATTACAAGCAAGTCGTTTTTCTCTGTTTGACCTACAATATTCTGCATTTGTAAGCGAGAGTGATTTTCTCTGTTTGATCTACAATATTCTGTTTCGTATTGGAGTGATTTTTCTTTCTCTTTTTATTTCTTTCTCGAGCGCCAGGGGAGGGGGCAGGAGACAGACACGGAGACAGAAAGAGTTGTTGCGCTCTTCTCTGTTTTTATTTCTAGGCATTTTGATCCCCCGGTTATCTCTGCACGATTCTTGCCGTGATTAGCAAGGAGTTTCAGTTTTGCGGTTCTGGATCTAGATCTGTGCGGGAAGGAACTGGAGGATAGAATTTAGAGTGCGGGAGATCATGATGATGGTGGTGGTAGTTGTGGGATCTTTGTTCCTCTTGATGCGTTGTTCTCGTCTTCCGTTGACTGGGGCTAGAGGAAAGAAAGGAATTGTGTGATGCGTGGAGTCTCTTGCTTGCGGTCATTCCAGGAAGCAGCTTCCCAGGATTATTTGAATTTGTAGTTTCCTATGTAAATTCCCTCTCTAGGTTGTGGCAGGAAAGTACACAGGTTGTGAACGGGGAGTGATATGAGGAAACCAGGGAAAACATGAGATTCTGCTCAATTTTTTCTCCTTTGATTCCCTTTCTTGCATTGTGAAAGGACATGAGTCTCTTATGTTTGTCATCTGATTCAGAGAGAGGATCGAAGTACTTGGAGGACCCTTGTCTAGTTGTACTAAGTTACATAAGGCTGTTGCATCTGTGATTCAGAAGTTTTGAAGGCTAAGACTAGTGCCCAAGTTGATGACGCATTCTGAGAAGCTGTTCATCTTCTCATAAGGTACTCCATTCAGTCCTAGTTTTTGTCTTTAAGGCATCAAAATGGCGGTAATGGAGCATGAGCCACTGAATATGACATCTCAGTCAGACATTGACGAGATTGAGAGCATATTCAACTCAAGTGTGCAATCTGCAACAGTGGAGGTGCCACCACAGTCGGTTCCTGCCGTGCTCAAACCTTCAAGTCCACCAACAATTCCAGTGTCTACACCATTCCTTCCATCGAATTTCATATCTAGCAGCCATCAGACTCCAGCAGCCAAATCAACGACAGGGCCTGCTGCCCCTCCAGCAGGGTTTGGTGGAGGGTCTTCATACAACACACTTACTGAACCTGTCTCACAGACACTGAAGAGAGACTTGATGCGGGTGGGACATAACCTGAAGGATGTGGTTCTTCCCAACCCTTACCGAAAAGACCCTGGCAAAGCATTGAGGGACTGGGATCTATGGGGCCCTTTCTTCTTCATCATCTTTTTGGCACTCACATTGTCATATTCTGCCACCCAAAACAAGTCAAAGGTGTTTGCTGTCGTGTTTGCAACACTCTCAGCTGGAGCGATTGTCCTTACACTCAATGTCCAACTTTTGGGGGGAAGCATTATATTTCTGCAGAGCTTAAGTGTGCTGGGTTACTGCCTGTTTCCACTCGACATCAGTGCAGTTGTGTGCCAAGTTAATGACACAAAACTATTCCGGACCTTGGTCGTTGTTTTTGCTTTAGCTTGGAGCTCGTGGGCTGCCTATCCTTTTGTCAGCACTGCAGTTCCTGCAAGCCGGAAAGCCCTTTCCATCTATCCAGTCCTACTCCTCTATATAACAGTCGGGTTTCTTGTGTTAGCAAACGACTAGTGGAATATCCTGTTAAGTACTGTGTGCCTGGTTAGACAGATATGAGCCTCTGCTAGAAACTTTGGGAGAAGTCAAAGCATGACTTTGTCCTCCATACTGAAAGGGAAGTTTTATTCTTTTTCTACCTCTTCCCCTAGCATTCAGCCTCTTTCCATTTGCCATTGCTGGTTTTTAAAGTTGTGTGGCAGTTGATGTTCACCTTTGCTTGCTTTGAAGCTTGATGTCTACTGGCTTAGTCCATCTTTTATACTCACGGAACTTGTCAGAAGAGTAGCTGGTTGCAGAATAAGGCTTGCTTGGGAGGAGTACACCAACATGCAAGGAATGAGATTCTCTCAACACTGGCCTCATCAGGTGAGATCTTTAGATGCATCAAATTCCACGTTTGGCTCTAGGTTTGCTCTGCTGAATGCAATTTAGGGTTTGCTTGTTTATGCACATTTATGAAACTCTTCAGTAAGATGCATGTCGTAGTACTTATGTTCACCACCAGTTCACAAAGTATTAGACCATCACCTCACCATGCATGGCAGTGAATAACCACCATCACTCCCCCACCCCCACACTGACCACTAAATGTGTGTTTTGCATCAATTTATTTACTTGTAAGAACATGATCAACTCCAATCAAATGTGAGTTAAAATTGATGCACAGTAATGGATAGAGAAAATCTCATAAGCATGTTAAGGCATCTCTTTAGTTAAGGTTTTTCTAAAAAACCCAACTAAAACACAAGAATCCATTCACAATTTTTGTATCAATGGTATTAGTCCCATCGCAATTTGAAGGTGAATATGATTATGTTATTTTCAAATCATTTCAATCATTTTCCAACAAAAGCATTGGTTATGCTTTTTTTTAAAAATGCTTTTGGGTGCACTATATTCGTTCAATTCTCTTGAATTTATTTTTATTTTGAATGCTACAACAATATATTGATAGCATTGCCATATAAATATGAATTTTTAACATTAATGTAATTTTTGACCTTAAGATACATAAAGCTAAATAGTGGTAACACTTGCAACAATATGTCTTATTACATTTAGACCCAATGAATACATGTTTAATTAGTGAACACATTATTAAGACATAGTTTTTTCTTCTAGTTTGAAAAGATAAGAACAAGGGGTGTCACACTTTGGCCTTGCCATTTACATTCAAAAGTATCTTAAGGCAAAAGAAGAACTATGGAAACTCAAATATTTCACCATGCGAAAAATATAACCTAATCTTCAAAAACATCCTCTAAAAGAAACCCTAATCCTTCAAGATATTATAACTCTACAATAACTAATCTCAAGTTTCAACACAAGCCAAAATATCATCTTTCAAAACTCCTCATATAAAAATAGACCTATTATTATTACCTAGTATGGGCCAAAATACCTTAAGCTACTATACTCTATAATGAATCTAAACACAATATCCTTGCCTTGGGTAGGCAAGATCAATAAACTCAATGTTTGTCAAACAATAGGAAATTTTCTTTGTTTTTGAATTGCATAACTCACTCATGTAGTTTCAGCTCTAAGGAGTATCTTTGGTGATTATCATCTTTGTTGTTTTGTGATTTATGTTGTTATGGATTGCGAGCTCAAAGAAGGGCTCAAAGAAGGCAACCCATGGGTGTGTTATGGGTCTTGTTGCATTTAAAGGCGTGGCGTTCATTGGTGCTAATGACAAACAAAGGATATGAGAAATTGCAAAACCAAAAGAGGAAAATTACAATGTGAGGGTTTTTCTTTAGATGTTAGGGCTTAAAGATTCTTTGAGAGTTTCTCTTTATATGTTTGTGAATATAGTCTTTGCAATTTTGTATCTTGCATGGATATCTTAACTATTGCTTTGCAAGAATAACTTCCCCAACTACAAGTTTAAAGATCATTTGAAATGTTTTTAGAATTTAAAGGGAAGGGAAGGAAAGGGTGCAATTTTGTGTAGTTCAAGATGACATTGTAAAACATCAAGCTTTGCAAGTATTTGCTTCACTTGAGAAGTTTTGTTTGGTTATTGAAGTCTCTTGGGTCATTTGTCTTTGTCCTCTCCACTAAAAACTACATGAAATAAGTGTATAGCATTAAGTTTTGATAATGGACCTTATCAATTGCTCGTCATGGTTTCAGAGCTTTGCATTTGCAATTGTCATAAATCAAGTTTTGTTGGGGATGGTTGAACTCTTGAACATTCAAAAAAGTCGACAACCTAGATTCACATCAAAGAACTCAATGGGGTCTAGATTAAGCTTTTGGGTCATGGTAAAATTACACATTTGCAATTCAAGCTCATTCAAGGAAACAAGGACTCCACGATTTCACTAGCAAGCCACCTTGATGTGAATTGGGAACCATTTTTGGAGCACTTTTTGTAAGCAATTTAGGTGAGGCACTTGGTGGCTTTTGGGTTGGTAGATACATGTGGATGGTTAATACATAGTTAAATAGGTAAGTTATTATACATAAGTAGGTAGGTAATATGTAAATAGTGACTACTTGTGTTGGGCTTGTATATCCATTTTAATCTATTAGATGGAAAAAGGAAAATAAAAAATAAAAATCAATTGGGTAAAGGTTCAAAAAAAATTCCCAACTAGGTAAGGGTAAATCCCAAACTAACTATATACTAGTTGGGTAAAATAAGAACAAGTTAAGTTTGGAAGATATTACAACGAGTTAAGATAATTAAAAGGATAACCCCCAAAAAAAAAAAAAAAATCAAATTGGGTAAGGGTAATATATTTACCCACCCAACACTTGGTGGTTATTAGGTAGGTAGGTAGATACATGTTAGTGAATGATTCAATGCATAACTAACCACCCATAGTTAGAGATGGGACAAGAATAGAATGATAAAGTGTTTCCCATCAACATATCATCCATCCAGCACGGGTGGGTGCGCGCTGATGGGGGTGCATGTTCGTTCACTCCACATCAATCAATCTATTGTCTACCTACCTAGAAGTCACTTGGTAGGTAGGTAGATAGATCTCTTTTCACATTTGATCAATGTTGTGTGGTTTTCCAATGGACATAAATAGAGGGTTGACAAATATGGCCAAGTTCTAGGCTTGTGGACAATCAAATGCCCAATTAAATTTTCAAAAGAAAAAAGCAAGCCTCAAATGTGAAATGGTGGTGGGGCAAATGGATGTCAAGATAAGGGCAAAGACTTTAAAATTATTATTTCCTTTAAATTTTTTTAAAAAAAATTCACTTTAATCTAAATGACAATAAGGTCATATAGGTTGGTTATTAATTAATTGAGTTGATAACTGGGTTGATAACCGGATCAGCTGATTATTGATTTTAATAATTATGTAATTAATTAGTTAATTATTTATTTAAGTAATTAATTAATTTGGGGGTCAAAACCAGAACTAGCCCAATATTATGAGAAAAGGTTCGGTGGTAGGAGACAACAAAGAAAGAAGTAACTAGGGTTTGCATAACTAGGGATAAGACAGCTGACACTGCACTACAGTCACAGTTAAGCCTCCATTGGTTAGCTCCTTACAATGGTCATGAGATTGAATACCCATTGGTCACACTCTCCATGGACTTTTGGTCATAAGTAGTGTACAGAGGTAGGTAGGTAGGTAGGTAGGTACCTATGGTAGTTAGAGAATCTCCAACTGGGGTACCCTCCCCTCACCACCACATCCATCCATACTTTTGGCTTCTATTAGAGTTCGCCACACATTCATTCACCACATTCATTCATTCATTCATTCATCATATTTATCTCCTCATCCCCACCAATAAACATGAAAAATTTGAACAACATAAAGTGCAAATAATAATAATAATAATAAATTTAAATGCCACTACCTTGGCCAATTGTTGTGAATAGCCAATCAAAAGCAATCTTTTTGTTTTTTGTTTGTTTTTGTTTTTGTTTTTTGAGGGGGAAAGGGGGTGTTTATTGGCCCTTTTGAAACCATGAAGTGAGGCCAAGATACCCTTGCTACCCTTACAATAAACGTGGGATGAACTTGTAAATTTGCATTGGGCTATTTGTCACCGCCACCTTTGGGTTTAAACTTTAGACCTCAAACTCCACAACCAACTATTTTTATTTTATTTTAAAATGTTCAATTGTGAAGAGGACCCAAAGCCCTTGAAAGTGTTACATGAATCATTTATAAAAAAAATTATTGACTTTTTTTTTAGTGAAAAATAAATTATTTAAACAAAAATATGATGAAGTTGAGCTCTTGTAAACTAGCTAGACTTCAAATGTTAGAGCATCTCCACCTCAGACTTGCAAAGTGACCTAGTACAAACCGTGTTGCTAGGGAGTTTGAAGGTTGTAACCAATAGTGGGAGCATCATGTTTGATTGCACTATGGGACAAAACTTATCAAGTGGTCTCATGGCCCTTTTGTAGGTTCTTATTATAGGAAAATGCTTCACAAGTTGTTGTTATAAGGTTGGTTGGTCGATCTTCACACAATGGCACGTTGGAAAGGATCTCTTTTCTAACGTTGTTGTGTTTCTTGAGAAAAATGAATTAGTTTCCACCATTGCTTGTTTTTTAAAGCTCTCATCATCACCTAATTTTTAAAAAGTTCCATTGTAGCATCCTTAATTAGTGAGAAGTATTCATTCAATTTTCTAAAGAAGTGGAGTAGATGTACCAACCAAATGCCCAAAGTTAAGGAATTGGATGCAAGCAAAAGCATAAAACAAAGACTTGTCTTTGAAAAGTAAAAGACCGAGAGCTATTCAATCTTGTCATCAACCTCCTCATCGACTCATTAGAAGAAAAATGTTTTGCATATTGTGGTTGCTAATGATGTAGTCTTTGCAATGGGGATTACAATGTCACCAATTGGCATTCCAAGTGTGTTTAGGGTATTGTGGTGAAATGTTCTTACACATTTTCCATGAGTAAACACCTTATTATTATTTTATTTTCACCTAGGGGGGGGCAAGGGGGGAGAAACAAGTGGAAAAAACAATTTTGTCATTTTTGGACAAAATTTAGGAAACTTTTGAAAATAGTTGTTTTTAAAAAATAAATTCAACTTTTTTTTCTTTTTCTTTTTGGAAAAAATTCCAAATTTCAAATACCATGAAGTTGGAGGGAAAAAAACCTTGTTCACATCAAATTGAAAACATCAAAAATTTCTTTTCTTGACTTCCCATTCCAAGAATGGACAAAAGAATTATAGACCCATTTATATGACACCGTCATTCATCAAAGTTATTTTGGACCAATCATCAAACAATACTCAATGCAAGAGGACAATGAATTTTATGATTGTCTTGTTGAAAACCTTACATTTTGTCCAACATTTCTCCTTTCCTTGTCATCATTCTTCATATGTTGCCATAAAGTTTGTGAATTTTTCCAAACGCTAATTAGGCCATGGCTTAAAAATTCTTTGAAACAACTTGAGCCTTCAAGACTAGAAGAACTTGCACTACCTAAAGAAACAATAACTCTTGTTTGACTTCTAAAAACTCCAAAGCTTGTGGTTTGTAGCCCAAAACCTTCCCATAGACATAAACTAATTTGTGACAACCTTGGTTATCTACTCCCACCTCTAATGCATGCCTTTGTGATTGGCCATGGTCTCACAAAACTACCTATGGACTTGTCAACGATGTGGTGTCTTCATTGAGTAAGCTGAAATTGCCATAAGGTTTTGGGCAATATCATAAAATGGCATGCCTTTGAGATTGTGAAGTATCATAGTGTCTTTTACCACCATACAGTTACAACCCAAGGACTTTTGAAGTTCTCTTTTAAACAACGCTTCCAATTTGAAATCAAGTTTTAAAAGCTTTGTTCACTAGATGATTTCAACATTTGATTTTTTTTATAAATTCAACCATGTACATTTTGGTTTGATGTGAATATCCAATTTGTATGGTCTAAAATTCATAAAACTTTGAAATTAGGTTGCATTATGGTTTGTATGGGTTTTTATTTGAACTAAAGTCATAACCCTATGATTTGCAACTTTTAAAATTATAAAATTAGGTTGGTTTTGATATTTAGGGGAACTCACATGAGTCTAAAACCAAGTTATATGGTTTACAACTCCTAAAACTTCAAAATGAGCTTACAATTTTTGATTTTTATGTGTTATTAATTGAACCAAAATTTTAACCTTATGGTTTAAGGCTCATGAATATATCCAATTAGGTTGGTTTTGATGTGTATGGGCACTCACTTGAGTTTGAAACTAAGTTATACGGTTTACAACTCGAGAAATTGAACAATTAGGTTGCATTATGGTTTGTATGGGTTTTTATTTGAACCAAACTCCTAATCCTATAGTTTGCAACTCAAAAAACTTTCAAAATTACAATTGTTTTGATTTATATGGGTACTCACATGAACCTCAAACTAAGTTATATGGTTTGTAACTCAAGAAATATATTTGAACTTGAAAGCATTTTGGAATGTTTGTAGCTTTTTTGCAAGTTTTATTATGATGTTTTTAGTTTCTATAATTACTTATTGAATGTGAAGCCATGTTGGGCAAGTTTATAGTCCTTTTGGGGGGTCCTAAATGGGTTCTTTTGGTTGTATGGTTATGAAATAAACAATGTCAAAGGTTACACAAATTTCAACAAAACTTGGTTTATAATAATAATAATAAAGGTTGGGACAACCTTCACACTACCTTTTAGGTTGGTTTTCAAGCTAATCCAATTGGATATAGAGGTGTGAACTTTAGACCTACAACACCTTAATAATTAAAGGCTAGTGTAAGGGCATGAATGCTTGTAAGCAGTTGTGTCATAACCAAAATTTAACAACTCAATATAGAGTAATCAACAATTGAGGGAGGTGGGGAGAAATTAAAAGGATGAACTTTGAAAAGGCCAAATTACACACAAGAACATGTGAAGATCAGAAAGACAAGTTGAGCCAAGAAAAGACGATTAGGAATGAAAACATGACCAACGAGATGGATTGTAGCCAAGTGGGGATGATTAAAAATGAAAACATAATTAGTGAGATGAATTTTGCCCAAATTTATTTTTAAAAAAAAAACAAAAACAAGATTAGCAAAATGATTTGCAATCAAGAAGGGATAATTAGGAATGAGAACGAGATTAGCAAGATGGGTTGTAGCCAAGAAGGGACAATCATGAATGAAAAACACCCCCAAGGAGGACACTACAACAAGAAGTGAACAATCAAAATTCAGAACACAATTAAAAAGACAAGTTTTGAAAAGAAAAAGATAACCAAAAGTTAGAACACACCCAAGGAGGATGAACTATAACAAAAAGGGGACGATTCAAATTAAAAACATAACCATGAAAACGAGCTTCACTAAGAAGGAGATGACCAAAAGTGAAAACACATCCAAGGAAGACAAGTTGCAACAAAAAGGGGATGATGAGGATCAAAAACCCACCATGAGAGGATGCACATCATTAAGAAGGAGATGACCATGAGTGAGAACACATCCAAGGATGATATTGAATTGCAATGAGAAAGACCTAATGATCAAGATAAAAAACCCACCATGGGATGGCAAGATTCATTAGTAAGGAAACTACCAAGAATAAAATGTAACCTAGGAGGACAAATTACAACAAAAAGGGGATGATGAATATCAAAAACCCACCATGGGAAGATGAGTTTCACCAATAAGGGGGTGCAATCACAAAAACATGACCCACTATTATAATAACCAATCCTAAAAAATGTGTAAGTAGAAACAAAATACTATGGAAATTTATTGTGAAATGCAAATATTTTCATTTAATATCATTTAATACCTATTTAAAAACTTGCTATAAATTTTGAAGTGTTTGGGGGAATTTTTGCATGTCTAAAAATATTTTTTTAACATTATAATCAATTTTAACAATCATTTTGTAACACCAATTGACACAAGTTTTTTGAGGTTTTTGAAGCTAACATTTAATGCTCTCAATGCATTATTATTTATCATTACTTTTGGTGTTTCAATGACATTTTTCGAAAAATATAACCATAATTCCAAAATTTTAATAGATTATGGATAGAATAGGAAATTAATTTTGAAATATTTGAAAATAATAATGATGATTTGGAAAATTAACTTCAACTTATTTTGACTTTTAATTGTAATTTATTTAATAAATTTAGTTGAAATTTGATTAATTTTTAATGAAGTAGTTATGATATAAATAATGTGGACAATGAATAAAACTTACTGAGGTTTCTGTAATAACCATACCACAAAAGGATATGGGTGTGGGTCATGTTTGCATGTTTGCATGTTTGCACCCAAGGAGAATGAGTTGTAACAAAAAAGGGGAGGATTTCGATTAAAAACATGACTAGGAAAAAAATAAGCTACAACCAAAAAGGAAATAAGTAGGATTGAGAACACAAATAGGAAGAAAAGCTTCGCCCATAAACCTAGGGAAGACAAGCTATAACAAAAGAATGATGATCGTAATGGAGAACATGATTAGGAAGAATATGAGTTACAACCCAAAAAGAAATAATCAAGATTGAAAACATAACCATGAAAATGATCTTCACCGAAAAAAAAGAGATGATCAAGAGCAAGTCCACACAAATAAAACAAGCTATAACCAAGAAGTGGATAGTTTTGAATGAAAACATGATTAGGAAGACAACTTGATCACAAGAAAGTGGTGATCAAGAGTGAGAACACACTATGGGAAGACAATCATGAATGAGAACATAACCAAGAGGACTTGGAAGGAGGAGAAGACGGAAGCTCCTTTTGGAATACATGGGTGAGAAGGAAAGAAACTTTGTTGAACTTTGAGTTAGTTAACAACCTTGCAAGGGGGTCATTGCATTGGTTTTCTAGGTCTTAAGGTTAATAAAACAATAACAAACACATTGCCATTGATGGGTTTTACCTCTTTCCAATTTTGATTTAGACTGTTGAGCCATGATGAACATATTTACATCAACTTTTGGTTGGATTTGTAGTTCATACATTTTGTCAAGGGGTGTGGTAAAATACATTTGACAACAATATTAAGTTTCATCATATTTATTAAGTTTTTAGTAGTGACTTGTGGTTTAAGTGTAGGGTAGTGCCCTAGGAACATGACATTATTAAAATAATCAACTTCTCAAGGCAAAGTTGAAACAAGTGCTTATTCAATATTGCCATGCTCTATGAACATTGCTCAACATAAAACTTTACCCATTCTTTTATTTAAAATTTTTTCCCCATGATATTTGACAATTATTTGAAGAATTCTTGTTGAACATCAAAGAGATTTTTGAAAAAAATGATGAGGCATTTCGAAAAATAGAAGGCCTTTTGTACCATTGTATGGAAGGCATTCCATTTTCGAGAATGTCCCATTGTCATATTTTGTTATATAAGATTATCTCAAGATACACTTCAAAAAACTAACAAGCCTTCACATGTTTGGTGAGATTTTTTTCCAACCTCAAAAGGTGTTTGATTTAAAGAAGGCTTAAATCTCCCATGTTTTTAAACCAAATATGGTGATCTAAGGGCTATGGGTGCACTTGTTGATGGGCTACAAAATGTCTTGGGGTACTAAGAACATTTGAACAATCTAGTGATTGTCATACATTTTCGAGATTTGGAGTGTTTGCTCGTAGGCCTATTTACCCTATTAAATGGATTAAACATCTCAAGCAAAATATGTCAAACATATATGTGTGGGAAAGTAACCACACAACCCAATATGTGGTGTCCTCCAAAAACACTTATGATGCATTCACACTTGATGTTAAGTCAATGTTAAATGAAAATCTAGGTGGCATCTTAGGTGGCACACAATGTTAAATAGGTGATAGCTTAATGTTAAGTGAATGTTACCTTAACATAAAATTTTCATGGCAACTAGGTTTAAGTCCTAAATGACTAACATGATGTTAGGGGACCCAACACTAGAGTCCCTAACACCAAGTGTGAATGCACCTTTAGGCAATTTCTCCAAGTCCTTTGAAACCTTGGTACCTACCATTGAAGGACACCTTTTATGCATTAGTTATCAATTCTCAATCTTGAAAATTTGTATACATATGGACGTGCTTTGATTTCTTTTAGTGTAATTGGAGGACACAAGTTTGTCGGGCATTTTGAAATGCCCACTCTGGTGGTCTTTTTCTCTTTTTTGAAACACCCTTCATTTATTTATTTCCAATGATATTTAGCCTATTGGTGGTCTTTTTCCTTTTTCGAAACACTCTTTCATTTTACTTTTTCTTTTTTCCCAATGATATCTAGCCTATTGGGTATCACGGGAAGATTAAAAAAATAATAATAAAATAAAAATAAATTGATGCAAGACTTTATGCTCGGTAAAGCCCATGGCCGTGAGCTTTACTAGCATTGGGCACACGCTTGGCTCCACCTTGCATAGGACTTTTATTCTGATAAAGCAAAGCTTGCAACCTCGAGGTTTTACTCTATACAAAATATCTCTTTTTTGTGATGTTTTTTTGTGTTTCTTGAAGGGCAAGTCTCAAGTCTCAAGCCTCAAGTCTCAACTAACAAAAAATGCCCATGGGATGATTGATTGGCTACATGAGACAAGGGCTACAAGAGACAAAGTCCATGAGGCTACATGATGATGGTGCTCTCAAAAACTCTTTTGCATCAATTTTTTCTAGTGTGTGGGAGCCACACTTCTTAGCACTATGTTATCCCAAAACCATATGCAAGTAGACACTTTGTTGGCCTTGCCTTGGTAGGCAAGGATGTTGTGTTTAGATTCATTATAGAGTATATAGTAGTAGCTCAAGGGATTTTGGCCCATACTAGGTAATAAATAATAGGTCTATTTTTATATGAGGATTTTTGAAAGATGATATTTTGGCTTGTGTTGAAACTTGAGAGATTAGTTATTATAGAGTTCTTATAATATCTTGAAGGATTTTGGTTTCTTTTAAAGGATTTTTTTGAAGATTATATTTTTGTATGGTGAAATATTTGAGTTTCCATAATTCTTTTTTCATTAAGACAGTTTTTAATGTAAATGGCAAGGGGTGTGACACACCCCTTGTCAAGTATTAAATTATTACCTTAAAATCCTAAACCCTAAACAAGCAAGTGTTGAAACTTGAGGGATACCCCCTCCTCTCCCCCCCCCTCCACAAAGAAGACAAAGAAAAGAGAAGAAAAGGAGATGTTTTGATATTCCACTTATTACTTCATATAATCCACTCCTTTGATAATTAAGCATCTCATTTTCTATTTAATTATTGTGAAATTATTTTTTAAATACCCTTTTAATTTGAGGAGAAAAAAATATAAATATTATGTAGGTAGTAAAATGAAATAATCTGAAGTGCAATATAAAATTTAAAACTAAGTAAAAATTAATGTAAATATCATGGCATGGACCTTGTGTATTGTACACCATTATTAAATACTTATTCCTACAATTTGGGCACATGCTCATTTTGCAAAATTGTAGGCACAAAAGGTTGTGATGCCCCCACCCTTCCTTAATTTAATGCAAGCAAATTGTGGGGGGGGGGGGGGGGGGGGGGGGGGGGGGGGGGGGGGGGGGGGGGGGGGGGGGGGGGGGGGAAAG
>Ga0116231_10003245_pt1 | contig 33954 bp, 24 predicted proteins | sample S1TSphgellanicum_2_FD_89695 | JGI IMG/M metagenome (GOLD analysis project Ga0116231, IMG submission 89695) | Host-associated microbial communities from peat moss isolated from Minnesota, USA - S1T2_Fd - Sphagnum magellanicum MG | ecosystem: Host-associated > Plants > Peat moss > Unclassified... | reverse complement strand
TCCCAGGGTGGGGGCATTCTCAAAATAAGGACCTAGGATGAGGCGATAGTTGAGTCAGGCCCCACATTTTGGGAATGTCCCCCACCCATGGGATATTTTAAAGCAAGATACAAAATTTATCATGAACCAAACATACACGAGGCTTATGAATGGGACGGTTCTTATGCCTCCTCCTCAACAGTGACAGGGTGCTGACATCTATAAGTAGGCATAATTTCACTTCCACCCTTGAGGAGAATGCATAATTTCCCTCACAATTTGTAGGAGAGAAATTCATGGATATAAGGTGCCCTTCACATACATTACAAATTTTCTCCAAGTGCTTTAAGGAGCCTGTGGAGAAGACTTGGATACAAAAGCAAGGGGGTGAACTTTCTTGGAAGCTCAAAGCCAGACAAGCCGCAAATGTTGTCTAAAAGGCAGCTTGGATGCAAAAGCAAGGAAAGCAATGGGGGAACTTTCTTGGAAGCTCAAAGCGAGACAAGCTGCAAATGTTGTCTAAAGGCTTACACCCATAGTTGAATAGTCCATAGTTGGCTCTTCCACATAAGTCATATGATTAATCCACACCTATTTTCAAAGAGGTGGGTGTGGCATGTAGTCCAAGATTAGACCATAAAGTTACATGGTCCAATTCCAAACATGCAAGACTACAATGTCAACTTTTTTATCCATTCACATTTCCAAAAGGTTCCAATTTGTATATATTTACAATTTAGTTTATTCTGACATAAGGACATTTTTATGGATGATTGTCACTTGAACAACATCACAAAATTGATGATATTTTTAAAAAAACATTGTATAGCAGCTTGCAGTGCTTACACTAATTATATTATTTTCAACAAAACATGTTGTCAAGGAAAAATTCAAATATTTTAAGATATCCCATTTTTACCATTGAAGCTTTAAAATAGAATAATTATTCACCACTAAAATGTCGAACTTGCCATTCTACTAAGATATAACCCCAAGATATCTAATGCCCACAAGTTTCATTCAATAAAAAGACATCAAACTAAGTGCCTTGTTTTCATCTCACCTTGTTTTGTTAATAGAATGCCAAACTCAACCAAAATTAGTAAATAATTAGTTAAGATTTCATAGTGTATTTTAAAGTTGATTATACAATTGTAGATGCTAGAGTTGCCTAGTGAAATTTCAGTGTATTTGGATGGCATTTTTTATTTGAATACTCCTCTTAAAAAAGAAGAAGGATTTTGCATCTCATCATCTTTAAGAGAGAGGATTTTAATGAAAAGGATTTTATGCTTATAATTTAAAAGTAGGAATATGTTATAGACACCACCATCACCCATCACTTGCATCATCCCTTGCACCAACATAGTCGCCTACATTAACATTTGCATCATCATTAACTTTTAGTTAACTCCCAGTTCATTTTTAATTAACTTTCAATTAACTCCCAATTCACTTTTGATTAATTCTTAGTTAATTTCTAGTTAACTCTTAGTTAACTTTCAATTAAGTCTTAAATAAGTCATAGTTAATTCTTAATTAAGTTTTAGTTAAGTTTTAATTAAATTCAAATTAATTTTCAATTAACTTTTAGTTAACCCTTAGTTAAGTTTTAGTTGACTATTAATTAGAAAGATTCTTTGGTTGATGCACACATAGAAGCTTGAATGCTTTCTTGAATTAAGTCTTTAATGGAATATAAATAAAGGTAAGACCTCCCATTACTTTTAGTCTTTTCAACACCAATTTTGGGTATGTTTTCTTGTCATATCTTTTGTTTTCATACGTTATTAGAATAAAGTCATGTTTGAATCATCTTTTGGCATATATTGTGTTGTCGTTTTACATATTTGTGTTTTTAGTTTTGGATTAGACTTAAGGTTACATTTTTTATGATTTTTTTCTTGCTTTATCCTTGATTTAGTTTCTATTTCTATAGTGTTTCGTGCCCATGACAAAATAAAATCTTTCCACTCCTAAGGATTAGATGTAAGAATCGAATCCCCTCTTACACTTAATGATCTAGGTTTGTTTAGGTTTGTGGTAACTTTGGTGGAGTATTTTATGATGGGTAAAGCCTATAAGTGCGAGACACTATCATAGGCCTTTTGTATGGTAAAATCTAATGTTTTTCAGTTCTTAATTTTAAAAGGAATTTTAAGTCTTGTCCAAATTTGATGAAATCTTTAATTTAATCTTGAGAATAGTTCTTTGAATTTTCAAAAAAATATCCTTGTCTTTTTTTAACAAAATTGAAGCCCAATTCAAATTTAAATCAAATTCAATTTCATCTCCATCATATAATTAAACATAATTTTTTTGGTTAATATTAGGGCCACCTTAGATGATGGTCCAAGATATCGTAAGGTCCAATGAAATAGAACAATCCTATTGGTTGAGAACCATAAATTGGACCCATGGCCTTTAGGTGAGGGTCCAAAACTGAAAAGTGGCAAATTGAGTTTAAAATTACATGGCACCAATTTGAGGAAAAATCAATTGGTTTAGACAAAAAAAAATAAAATCAAAGTGCTCATAATTTGGAAAACCAAGATGCAAGTTAAGGTCCAAGGCAGGGCCCAACTCAAAGATTCAATTTATTTCAAAAGAGTCCAAATTGGTTTTTAGGAATTTGAATTTTAGATTGAAGTGAGCCTTAATTTGTTCAATAACTCCACATAGTCCAAAATGGAGATTGTGTAATATTAATTATGCACAACAATTTAAAGCTAACTAAGGTGGATAAACCTGCGAGCAAACACTTAAAAAGTCTTTTCAAATCAAATCCTCACACATTGTTCCTTTGCTTCTAAACCTCAAAAAACATTTGTAGCCCTTCACCTAGTGTTTCCAATGCCACAAAATTGGAGGTTCGACACTTAATGATGGGTGAATTAAAACAAATTAGGATTTCAAGTTTAAAACCTTGGGTCATTGCATCTTTGTCTCTAAAATACATAGAAGTTTTGTTAAGCTTTAGTCGATGCACCTATCAAATTTTTAATCATTCAAAACAAACTAAAATTGAGGAAGATATGGGGCTAGAACCAAAAAGAGCTCAAGAGTTATTTTTTTCAAAGCATTTAAGCAAACTATCACTCATCCTCTTCCTGCATTTTCTTAGTTGTTCCTTTACTTTTGCAACTAAAAGAACATTTGATGCCCAGAACATTTGTAGCCCTACAGTTTGCATGTCTAATGACACAAAAATCACTCAATTTGATTAAAGAATGAAGAAAATATTGAAAAGTATTCAATGGGTGATTTTTTCCTATTTGTTTAAAAAGTAGATCATCTTTTTATTTTATCATTTTAAGAATTGTACTTATCTACCAAAAGAACCTAAACCTATTTTAAAGGTAATATGCATGCTTTAAGTCCTAAATTGATTTTTCAAAAAGCTTGGTTGTCTAGTCCCATTTTACTGTTAGTTTCAAGAAAATTCTAAACCTTTAGTTTGGATAAACTAAAACTTAACCTAAAACTACCTAAAATCAAGAACATGCCAACACTGGTTCAAATCCTAAGGTGGAAACTTTTACCCTAGATGATAAGCTCCTGGCTAGCCTAGCTTTACACCTTTCCAATTTTGGATGCTACATTTTTTTTTGTGCATTTATTTGGGAATTGATTATCTTGTTGTATTCATCATTTTTTCTTTACAACCAATTCCATATGGAAAAACAAGGACAATCTAGAAAGAAATCTCCCTAGGTCTTTATCCTTCACATGTTCTTAACTGGCTTTGGTGTTTAATTAAGTTTTTTTAATAATGTTATTTTCCTAAATGGGACATGTGGTATGGTTTGATGGTTCCACATTAATTCAGTTCTAGTTTTAGTCTTTAAATAATGGAATTTAGAATCCAATTTCGAATCCAGTTCTGGTTTCAGCTTTAAAAAATCAGACTTAGTTCCAATCTGGTTATGGGGAACCCAAACCAAAACTAGTGATTACCTGTCAATTATCCTCCAATTAGTCCCCCAATTCTTTTTTTTTTTTCAAAAATCCCAGATCTAGTTCTGGTTCTGTTTTTTTAAAAACTAGGATCTCGGTTCTAATTTAGTTTTGGTTTTTAAAAGAATTGAGAGCCCAACTTTGTTTCCAACCCTGGTTTCAAAAACCAAACCTAAATCTGGTTTGGTTTAATTAGTCGCAACCATCACAGGGTTCGAACTTGCCAAACTATGTGCCGAACATTGGTAGGTACCTTAGAACCTCCTTCCTTCCACATTTTATGGGATATTTTCCATCCAATGGAAAAGACTGAAGAATATATGTAAATATTATATGGATATTATTATACATTAATTATGCACATATTGTAAGTAATTAAAATAACAGTGCACACCAGTGTTTTTTTTTGGGGGCGAATTTTTGCATGTTGGCAAGAAAAGAAAAGCCATGGTGAAAACCCTTACTGATTTCTAGCTTCGGCTAAAATTGCAAAAAATTGAAGGTGTGGGGTGGGCCACTAACCATCCAATAGATCTATGATCTTCTCACTACACCACCTCCACCGATTGCTCCAAACCCCTGGATGCCACTTCCTTTCTAGCCTATCACTATCCTTGGCCTTTCCATATTTCAACTTTTGGTTTTTAAAATTTGGGCACGTTTAAATGATATTGTTTGTAATTCTACTTTGCACATTTTTTAGTTTTCTATGTTTCTAACATCCAATTTTGTTGCTACCATGTTTCAATCTATAGTCTTGAGTCAACATGTTTCCTACTTTGTCTATTTGTTCAATGGTTCTTTTTTTTTAAAACCTTGTTTTTGTCCATTTGAATTAGTTTGTCCGTCCATGTTCCTATGGTGATGTCTAAGCTTCTAGAAAAATCAATTATGTTGATTCACTTGGGTCATCCCTTCATCTTCCTATGGTAACATCCAAGTTTTTATGAAAATCAATTATGTGGACAATCATGTTATAGACTATACTTTTATTTCTTTCAAGGGTAAGTGTAGTTCATGTCTTCAAACATAGGGACCAATTATGTTATGGCCTTCATATTTTTTATGGAGTTCTAATCATGTTAAGTTATATTGATATTTTTTGGCAAGAGGACATGTTTGAGCAAATGCAAAACGTTCAACAAGACAAAAGCGTTTAAAACATCGTTGATGTATTGAAATAAGCTTGACCAATGTGAAATGCTTATACAATTACCTTTTTTCACATTTTTCAATTCATGTTTTAATTCCAACATTTCCAATGTGTATGATTAAGTTCTAATCATGTTTGGGTTGTTGTGTTTCTATAAGGATTCTCAAGAGTTTTAGTTCATGTTTCGATCCTTAAATGTCATTTTTGGCATTTACATTTTTAACAAAATTTTAGTTATTATGTTTTTACACATTTTCCATGTTTTTAGCCATGTCTAGTTCAATGTTTAGTGTAATGTCACTATTTTGATGTTCAGTCATGTTTTTAATTCATGTATATTTTTGGTCATGTTTCAAATTTGATGTTTTTACAATGAAATCGCAAATGTGAAATCATGTGTGAAAGTCCTTTCAATTGAATTAACTATGTCAAAATTTACCCATCAATTCCATAATGTGAAAACATGTGATATTGGTTCTAATTATTTGTGCAATAAAGATGAAAAGAAAACACTAATCACCGAAAACAAAATTGCCTCTAAGGAATGTCATAGCTTGTTGTTTCTTCACACTTGCAATAACAACTTTTATTTTTGTAATCAAAATTACACCAACTTGTGTGTACCCAATATTTTTCTTAATACCATGGTGAACCTTGTTGGAATATAAACCTAAAATATTATCGTGGTTTGGTTTGAAAACCAACCTATAATCTACAAACATGAATTCCACTCCACCATGTCCTTTGAATGTAGTTCCTAAACACATAATGATGCAAAAACCAATCATATTCTTGGGTCAAAACATGGTTGGGGTATAAAAAAAGACTCTCATTTTATATCCAATGGACCCCTTCATTTGAACATGTTGTAACTTAATGACACATTCATGTTGAAAGTTTGATTTTCTTCATGGATAGATACATTATTAAAATATTATTTTATGCATAGCATGTCAAATTTGAACAAATTTTAAGATTCTTACCAAATCCTTGAAAAAAATCTAGAACTTTGTTTCTTGAAAAGAAAAAGGTTCAAAGACTCATAAATAATGTCTAAACAAATTTTTTTGGCCTAAAAATTCTTACCACAAACACCTTGGGTACTAATGTACATAAAATGCATGAATGTGACAAAAACCAAATGCCATATTGCAACATAAAATGTTTCAAAAAGTGAAATTTTTAGGAATTTTAGGTCATTAATAAAATGTGGCCCACATTGGATAAATTTTATTATTCTTACTTTCATAAATGAAAAAAATAGATATTTTAGAAGCCTATATAAAATTTTGAACAAAATTATTTCATTTGACATGAAAAAGAAAGGGGAAATTTAAGACAAGTCATCAAAAAAGTGAAGAAAAAGGTGAATTTGAAAATCCTATGAGTGAGTTCTTATGTTTCAAAGGGGATACACCAATCATGTTTGGACGCTCTTGTGAATAAAATATTGAAATGAATTTAAACATGAAAGGGGAAGATAATTCAAACCTTACTTTCATGGAACCATATAAGGCAATAAAATCTTGAGTCATTTTTGTACAAATGTGAAAGGTTCAAAAATCCCTTAATGATTCCTATTGTCATGACATGGTGTTTTTTTATTTTACCCAAATTTTCACTTCAAATATCAAAATATTTTACTTTTGCAATGCAATTAAAAAATAGTGGTAAAATGAATGTGTAATTCATTTGTCAAATTGGTAACATCGATTTTCAATTTCATAATTATTGCTTCTAAATATATCAAGCCCATCAAAATTGGCCTTGTATTTTATTTCCCTCAAATTGGATGTGCATGTATACCTAAAACAAATCATACTCAAACTAGGACATTGACAATTAATTTTCAAGAATCAAACTTCATTTACAACATTTGATTTTAATTTATTCAATACCTTATGTACTCATTGTCCCATCTCTAACCAAACATAGCCATGGAACTCAATTTCTTGGATTTTGACCTTTTTACATAACCTCCATTTCAAAACAATCACAATGTTTTAACACCACAACATGTAGCCTATTGTTTGAATATTCTTCTATGCTAAATGATTACCACAATAAATTCATCATCCATGACAACACTACACCAATATGTGTTTTAGTTCACTTTGTATTTCATTAAATTTTGAATGAACTTGGACAAAATTTAACATGGAAAAAATGACCAACCCCATAATAACATAAATTAGTTGTTACTAATAAATGAATTCAGTACTAACTAATTGAACTCATTAATAGGTAATTAAATTCACTAATAATTAATTCACCAAACTAACCTCCTAGTTCATAACTAAATTAAGTTATGCATAGGTTCTTAGCCTATGTTAGAAGGTTAGGCACCTAAAAACCTAGGCTAACTTATGCCACTTAGACCACCAAGGTGTAGGTGTGAAAGTTTGAACTTTTCACCTTCCTTCACCTCCATGTTTATAGAACAAGTCATTAACCATATGACCACTAATTAAATAAATCAAATGATTTGTCGCCACTTATTATATTTATGCACTTTCATTTTCCTAACTTATGTGTAACTTATCATAAACTACTAACAAAGGTAATGGAAAATATGAAACCAAGTCTTTTTTTTAATTTCCATGTTCATGTCCTACACTAAAACAATAATTCCATAGCAACTCTAATTAGATCAATAAAATTAAGGTGTTAATTTTTTCCCAACAAATTTTCTCATTTCTAACCGAAAAAAATGGGATATTTTTGGGAAATGAAAACATGTGTTTTGTGAGGTAAATCTGACTATTTACAATTTTTTCTATAAGAAACTGCCAAAATTTTATACCAAAAAAATTGTTAAAAAACCATGGTTACTAGATAAACCAAAAACAAAATTGTAAAAAGAGCCTTGAGGTACCATCAACCTAGACCCATAAACTAGTATGCTATGTGTAGAATGGACAATAACCAAAGCCATTATCACTAAGAACATATTGTTTTTCTACATGTTAATTAAGGGTGTTCTTAGGGTCTAGTCTTGTCAAAATACCCCCCCCCCCCCCTAATATGAACAAAGAAAGTGTCATCTCCTTCCCCCCTCCTTCAGCTTTTCCCCCTCTTTATAGTCCCTCTAAACTATGGTCAAAGCAACCTTGTCTATTAGTGTGAGGAGATTACAAGGTTGAAATAACATTCAAAATGGTTAGGGTTTGTGCAACCTAAGTGACAACTCTTAATAAAATGAGAGGACTAGGTGTTAAAATCTCCTTTACATTTGAGCTTTTTTTTGCATGCAACATGTAAGCACTACTTCCTTCAAGCAACTTTTCAAACCAATTAAAAGTATTGATTTGAACAATCTCATCAATGAAATTCTTTTTCTTTGCACCTAGACACAAACCTATGAGGTTATTACAACATTTAATTACCTCTTTGCTCAAGTTAACTCCTCAAACCAACTCGAGACTCCCATTGAAATAATTTGATTGGTCACATAGGCTTTTCTTTACCCCTAGGCACAAGCCTATTTCACAAACCCTATATAGTATTACATTAATACTATAACCCTTGTCAATATACAAACAAGGTTAAACATATGTTTAATGTTAACCCAAAGGGCCCACACCTTTAATACACATGTTTTTAACCATACCAATTTACCAACCCTTCCCAAAATTGGGTTGACATGTGCATGAATTGGCCTATGGGTGGTAACTTTTTGGGCATGTTTGGTTAAGGTTCTCATAAGTTTTAGCTTATATTTCATAATTTTAATCCTCTATTTTTTGGTGTTTTGGCTTAATATTGAAATCTATTTTAGCATGTTGGCCTATGGTTGGAACACATTTTTAACAAATTAATGTCATTGAGAAAACATGATGCAAAGTTTGTCATGAACTTAAAACATGCCTAAAATATGAGTGGAAGGGTGTTTGTGAGCTTTCAAAGAAAACATATAAAGAAATAAGTGTTGGAGAAAGGAAAAGATGGAGATGTTCATAAAAGAATCAAATTGGGCATTTATATTCCCTCTTCATTAATGATTCATCATGGTGCCTTTTGTAAGGGACACCCAAACACACAAACTAACCATGTTGCCTATTAGACTTTGGTTTTTTTTTAAATCCACACACTTTTGCCAAAACAAATTACAATCAATAATTGAGAATGCGTGCAATATGCACTCAAGACGCCCAATTATTTTGGTTTTAGTTGTGGAGGGGGGGAGGGCGGGCAGGGTGGCATGGGCTTTGCAATTTTTAATTTTCCCCTTTGTTCCCAAATCATTCCCACTATGTTCCCATAAAGTTTTGAATATATGTTCCCCAACACATGCCCAACCTCATTTTTTAACTAATGCATTGGCGAATGCTATCCTCCTCTCACTTACATAGGTGGGCCAAAGGGGAGGAACTCCATTCTTCAAGTAACTATAAACTTTTCAAGTTGCCCACATAATAGCATATTGGTTCGTTGTAGCAAAAGATGAAAAAGAAAATTAAAGAAAGACCCCAAAAATGGAACCATGCAAGCACCCATATACTTACATCAAACCATAATATCAACCACACCTAAGTACCCTCTTTCAACAAATGGTGACAACACGCAAGAGGAAAAACAAATTATTCTAGGGACAACCTGTTTTTTTACTGGTGAAATTTCGCCATAAACTGACATTAAAAATTAGAAATTCAAATATGAATGTGGCAAAATTGACCCTCATATTGGGATCATAGTAAAACCCCCCCAAAACTTGTTTAAATGGCCAATTAGGCTCCAAAAATTATAGATTTGGACTCAGGGACCCTGATTTTGATTATGGAGATGATATTTATAAATAATTAGAATATTTGTAAGTAATTTAAATGGGTTTTGTGGTTTTTACCATGACTCCAATGTGGGATCAATTTGCCTTGGCAGCTCCTTGAAGAGAAGGCAAAACTTTCCCATTGTCATTGGCCACAAACTTAAATCTTGGTCTTATCTTACAAAATTACACAATTTGTTACATTTGTATGCAGCAAGGATTTTTTGTTTGGAGTCAAAGTGGCTATCTATCATCCATACGAATATGTCAAAAAAAGTGGTGATTAGTCCTAAGAAGATATAGCCAAATCTAGTTATAATCCATATATGAAATACATTTTTTAATCGTCTTTCTATATTTTTGGCTACACACTGAAAACCAACTATAGAAATTTGGCAATTTTTAACATTTATTTCTCGGTTCTAGTAATTGAAAACCTCCAAAATCACTTTAATTGGGAATGTGGAAGAACTTGGCTGAGTCTTTTAGAATTTAATCTTTTAAAATGCCTCAATCCTATGCCTATGAAACATAAATTGATGTAGCTTTTCTTTTCTTTTCTTTTTTGACAAAATTTTGGAAAAAATGAGATGAAAATTAAAATCCCAAATACAAGAGTTGATTTTGGGGTTTTTCAATTGCCAAAAGTGAAAATATATATGTGATGATGATTAAAATTTATACTTCATATTTGGTATACAACTGGATTTTTTGCCTATTCTTACTAGTGATGATCACCACTTTTATATCATCTTCCTACATATAATAACCACTTCGGATCCAAAATAGACTTCCCCAAAAGCCCTCTAGTTTAATGTATATAATCACAATGACAACCATCCATAGGAAGAGAAAGTTAGTCAAATTTGTAAATGAACCAATTTACCATTTTTTTGGGGTGAACAAATGGATTATTAACACCTCCATTCAAATACAAACTTTAAAAATTGAAATCATCCTTTCATGTAACCAAATATAAAACTTTGATGATTTAAAAAATTTCCTTCCATTGAAAGCTCTAAACATGATTGGGTTGGGTTTTCACATTTTTAAATCATTTTTTTTGCCAATTTTTCTCTTGTGAAAGGGTGCTCTGGTTCTTGAGGAAACTCTATCAAGAAAACCATGTCCTTAAATTTAACAATGCTTGCTTGACAAAACCCCCCTCTATAAAGACTTCAATGGTTGTAATGAATAGTTGGAACTTAATTAGGGGACCATTCTTTAGAATGGAAGGGCATTTTGTCATGATGTCATTATTTCCAAAGGAGAGGTGGCATCTTTACTAGACATGACATGAATTTTTTTAGACCTTGGCCATCAACCAACCCCAACATTAAATGTGCACATAGTTGTTACTGCGGTTAGTACAAAAGTATTGCTACAATTTTTTTTCACCAATCTACCCTTTGCCCAATTTCTTTTCACCTTGTCATTCCTACACCACTAACATGCCCATGTTATGCTTGTTGTGGGCATGTTACAAGTGCTATGGGATATGTAACATGCTACCTAACATATAACATGCGCCTTGGTATTTGTAATGTGGGAGGTTATGGGTGCAAAGGGTGAATGAGGTGAAATAATCTCCAAAGGGCAAAAAGGGAGAAAATTTGAATCTAGCAAAATAGACTAGAGGGAAAAAATTGCACTAGTACTTTTGTACAAACTACAATAATAACTATGTGCACATATAATGTTAGAAATCAACTACCTATTGATGTGAAGTTTGGATAGTGGACTATGGAGCAAGTTAGTACAAATGAGATACATAGGTTGGTTGCAAAATGACTAAACTATAGATTACAAAAAAATTATTGCAAGTAGGTCCATATATTAGAATAGGCCAAAAGTTGATATGGATGCATACATATATGCATATGTTACACCATATGTGAATGATCATAACTATGGTGATGAGATTAACTATGCATGCTCCTCACACACTTCAATGTGGTTCCTAGAAAATTTGATAATGAGTGTGCCTTCCAAATGCTTCTTTCTTTGAATCCCAAACTATTGGTTCCATGTTTGTTTTCAAATCCTTGCTTTATGTCTTCAAATGGCATTAGCCTCTTGCGTTGCAAGGTTCATATATTCTCTAAGCTCTCTCAAATGCCTATATTTAAAGACATATTTGTCCAATGTTCATTCTCATACATATAGAGCAACACCCATATTGTTCCTATGACCACATACATGTGTTGTATAATGTGCCAATAATGAAGAATCCACCAGTAATATGGAACCATAGTGAGGTTGAAAAAAAAAACTCATGTAGCCTAAGAAAACAAATTGACCTCCATCTTGACTTTCATTATTTCTTGCCAATGGGGACAAAAAACCAAATTTAACCACATAAATGCACAATTAAGAAATTTATTTTAAAGTTCTAGATGTAATGATAAAATAAGCATTAATTTAAATCTTACCTTCAATGAACCAAGAAATCACTAAAAAACCCATATCATGATCTTTATATATGGACATAAGAGTTGTAATTCCTTGTCAACCCATTATAGAAAAACACGTCCCCCCAAGTCATGCTTAATCTCTTGGCAATTTTTGTGGGAAAAGTCCATCCAAACCATCCATGAACAAAGCCATGGATGAATGCAATGACATGTCAACAATTTTCTTAACCCAATGATTGGCATTTGCTTCCAATTCTATTGTTAAATATTTATCTTTAGATTGTTTTCCTCTGAGATTGTGCATATACCTATCCAAAAACAAAATTAAACTTATAAGTGTCTTAATCATTAACTTAGTTAAATATTTACTAAATATGTAAGGTTATGACCACATGCGTACCAATCATTTAATTGTTATGACAAAACCAATGTCCAAACATTGTTATTTTAGATGTTGGAGAAGTTGTTCTTTTGACAATGCTTCCATATTTCTACAAATGAACCACATATCTTAAATCCATTGATGTTTTTTCAAATGGAACAAAGTCATGCAAAATAATGGGCCACACAATTTGTCTGTTGTAAATCAATATAAAATCTTGTGTGATTTCATCAAATTTGTTCATGGTTTCAATGATTTCTTTTCTTCAAAGTCTTTTGTTGTTCCATGGCCAAGTCCGATGATTGTTTTCATAGAATATATAATACTATAACTTAAGTTTTAGAAATGTGGTAATATCCACATGCTATTTCATTCCCCTTAGTGCAATGTTTGGTGTAACTTGTTATGCTTAAACAAAAAAAAAAAACATTAAAATCCATGAGTGAAATATTTAACTAAAAAATATTGATACCATGTCAAATCAACTTGATGTTTTTAAAAAACCCATGAAAAGATGTCATAGATGACTTGCCACACTAAAGGTTATGCTGATGAAGATACATCTTGACCTTTTGGCATAAACAATTTAGGTGCAATTTCTTGTGATGTGAACACATCACATTGAAAAGGTTCAACTTGTAATGAAGTATGACCATTCTTCAACCTTTTTAATTCTTGCATGATGATTTCCATCTATCAACCCTTTGGTTTACTTTGAGCTCTATTCAAAAGCTCGCCAATTTTGTTGCAAAAAGGTACCATAGTGCACCCTCTACTATTGTGTGTGTTTTCACAACATTATGTTGGTCAATACTTGTTCCTCCTTATATGCATATATCACATACATCACAAAAAAAACTCCTAAATGTGATGGATTCCATATAAAACACAATCAAACCCTATAGAAATTAAAGTACAGTAAATTAAAACAACTCCATGTTTACAAAAGAAATTCCATAGCCACATGAAGAGGCATGCAAATTTTTAATTATATATGTATAAACTTCACTACACTTAACAAAAAATGATCTCAAATTCAAAAGCATAAAACATCTGTGAGATACTAAATAAATATCATATTTTTGTGTTTATAGAAAACTCCCATCACCACGTGGAGTGGCAAGTGGAAACTTCCTATAAACATAGATTATACTAGATACAAACTTTTTAAATGATTAAAAAAATGTTTCAATAACACATCATAATATGAATATCATATCCCTACATTTATAGAAATATCCCCATGACTACATGGAACAATAGGTGGAAAAATTTCTACAAATGTAGAAAGTTTAACGAACTTAAGAAAAATTGATTCAAGGATGAAAACATAAAACAAATATGTGATAGTTATAAAAACATTAAAGGTTACAAATGATAAGGAAAAAATACATTCATCCCTAAACTTACAAACATCATATCCCCATATTTATAGTAATTTCCCTATGGCCACATGGAGTGGCAAGTGGAAATTTTCTATACACAAATTACTACACCATGATACTGGCATTACAATTAAGTAGCAACATAAGGTGGCAACAATGGCAGCATAGTTAAAAGGTGAACATAAAAGAAAATTTTGTAAACCTAAAACACTTCTAGGATCTTGATATGTTTTTATAAAACACAAAAATCCACATACCTAAATTCCAACTACTTATTTTATAAGGAGAATTGAACCACTTTAAAACATGTTTCATAGATGGTAACACAAATCAAGCTAGGGTTCGAAAGGAGAATTATTAGACGTTTAGACCTAATTTAGACGTTACTAAAATGACAAAAGTTACATAGGGATGGTATTAGCACAAGAATAATCTTGTCTTTTTCCACTATCCAAATACACTAGGTTTTTAATGAAATAGGACAAAATTGACTAATATGTAACTTGTATGGTTTTGGTAAAAAAGGACTAGTTGATTAGGACATTTTCAGCAAAATGTTTTAAAATTCTTTTGGATGTCACATGTTGCACTATATAATTTTTAATTTAAAAATTATGAAATGAATATATGAGTTCTCAAATTAACATGTTGAGGAATAATGTGCCACATCATCGTATTGAAAAAATCGTTTTTATTTTTTTGGGATCATATAGTCACAAATTGCATTTTGTCATGGCATGACGTGAAAGAAATTTAAAGGTTTTTCTTTTATTTTGTCAACAAAGTCGTCTTTTCACCATTCGCCATGATATACATGAATTTGTAAATTACATTTGTATGAGATACGTTAATACACACATCCATCAAGGATTAAACCAAGACCTCTTGGAAGCACACTAAAATCTTAACTACCAAACCATTTCAAGACTTTATTAACAAAAAAGAAAAAGTTTAATTTTATTATGTTTGGCATGAAATTGTTTAGGATATTCAAACTTTAACAATTTTTTTTTCAATTTTTATTCAAATGCTACATATGAAAACATGATTTTGAAACTTATTCAATATGTATTAAAAATAAATTTTATATATGTATATATATATATATATATATATTAAAGGGTAAAAAAAATTAAAATTGCATATCATGAATAAATCTACAAATATCTTTTTGTTAAATTGATCAAATTTTTTTTCAAATTCAATGTCAATTCAAAATACATTCATTAAGTCTTTTACAATTTTATTTTCATTACATAAAATATGTACAATTTTTGTAGAATTGCAAGTTTTTATTTTCCCCAATATGATTAAGTATTATTTATTTATTTATTTTTGCAATGTTGCTAAAATGGTAATCATCCATAAAAAGATTGCCATATTTGGTTATAAACAAATAATGTAATTGGAACTTGTTTAAATCCTTCAATATTATGTTCCTTATTATATTTTATTATAAAAAATTAACAATATATATGTTAAATTTGACCAAAAGAATTTTTTTCAAAAACATCCTTTCTTAATGTTGTCACCCCCTTAAATTGATAGAAATTTATCACAAGAAGGAACATTAATTAAGTAGTCAATATAACCATTTAATGATCAAAACGATATTTTTTTTGCAAGATGAATCATACACTAATACAAATGATTAATTACATAATTTTGAAAGAAAAATGTAACATTTTATTTTATTTTTAACGATGTAAGAATATTATATATATATAAAGTAAAAGCAATTTGATTTGGTGAAATTTTGGGTTTAAATAGTTGGATTACCTTTCCCTCCCCACCCCCCACAATGAACATATTTTTTTAGTTTCAATTTTTTTTAACTTGGCAATTCTTGTCGGGAAAAAAATGGGGAAAATAGTGCAAATTCAAGGAAAAATGTCAACAACAAAAATAATTATCAAAAAATTTAGAGACAAAACTTTTAAATAAATATTAATGACACAACTAAGTTTTTTTTATGGTGAATTTCCACCATTTTACAATCATAAAAAGGGTCATCAACATCAACAAAAGATTTTTAATATTTTAAAAACATTTACATATTTATAAAAATGATATAATTCTACAATGGGTTATAGGATTTGTAATCAAAATATAAAATATTTTAACAAATTTGTACTTCCATGTACATGGTTTATAGCCAAAACATGGCTAAATTTTCCTATAGATGATTTCATACAAGATTACAAAGTTGAAAAAATCAAAAAATAAATAAAATCATTGATATCAATATTATTATCACCATTTATAATTATTTTTCATTTAATTTTTAAAATTGACCTTTAAATATTTAAGCATAAACCTGTAAGAAAACAAGCTTTAAAATTTTGATAAACCTTGTTTAAAATAATAATTATAATTATAAAAGATTCATAAAATTTCATAATAATAATAATATTTCAAAATTAAAAAATTAATCATTCTTTTAACATGGAATTTTTTTTAATACACCAAGAGAAAAAAGGGAAAAAAATTAAGGATTATTTTTGGGGTTTTTTTTGGTGTGGCATCATGAACATTCATAATAATAAACTTTTCCATGATGCTTAAAATAAACTAGGGGGAAAACATACATTTTAATTTACATAAATGTACAAGAATTTAATATATGAAAAAATTATAATTTAGAGGTCTACATGCATCTTAGACTTTACATGCATGAACATTTTGACCTAATCATTAACCCATTCAAATATAAACGTGAAACTTCTTAAGTTTTTATACATCCATTTCAAAAAATTATGGTGAGTGCAAAATGTAATTCATGGGTAATGGATTTAACAACATTCAAAATGAATGATTCAACTCATGTGCAAATCTACTTGTGAAGGTAGTTTATTTATTTTTGTTTTGTTTGTATTTATGAAATCCATTGAACTAAGATGCTTTAGATCATGTTTGTGGTCTCTTTGAAATAAATTCGAAGAAAAAAGGTGCATCAGTTTAGTTTCATGGTGTTTGGACTTGCGGTGTAGAAATTTTTGAATATTGCATGTTTTTTTCACTAAAAATTAAATTAAATCATAATTGAAAATTTTGGAGGAATTGGAATGTGCCTTTTGTGTTGTTGGAAAGATCTTGATGAACAAGATTTAATGGAATTTACTTGGTAAGATTTGGATATAGAATGTGGAAGATATTGATTTAAAAGTGATTTATGTCATTGAAAATTCAAATAAATTCCAAAAAACTAAGATTTGGAAGGAAAAATCTGTTGAGGACGTGGTAACACTTGGGTCAATGGCACATGCCACAAAAATGTTAATAGTTCAAAAAATGTAAAAAAAATCATTGAACCATTCAAGTATAATTACAAAATATTAAGTTGCATCCGTTTAAAAATATTATAATAAGTGCAAGATGCAATTTATGAGTAATGGTTTTAACATATTAAAAATGAGTGGTTCAATTTTGATAATTGAAAAAATGTGGAAAAAATCGTCAATTCATTCCAATATGAATGTGGGGTTTTTAATTATTACATGTGTTTGAATGAATTATAATAAGTGTAGAATATAATTCCTAAGTAATGGTTTCAACATGTTAAAAGTTGATGGTTGAACTCATGTACCATGTTAATAGTTGAAGAAATGTAAAAAAAATCATTAACCTATCATAATGCATTACGTAAATAAAATAAAAAAATACATCAATTTCCATGTCAACAATTTAATAATTTAAAAAAAAGGTTCAAATTATATTCATAAATGAACAACATAATGAACATAACAATTATGAAAAATATCAACCATTAATTAATGTCACAAATCACTTGCAAACTTAAAATGGCCAAATGTAATTAAAATTAAATATAAATATAAATGTAATCAAATTGGACAATAATTGTAATGTGTGGGGCTAAGAAAAAACAAGATTCCCAACCCTAGTTCCAATTTCCATACTAAGAGCTGCCCTTTTGCCCACTCGACGACTTGATTCAACTTACATATATAATGCCATTATCACCCATTCTTTAAATATATTAGGTTGCATTATAACAATTGTAACAACTTTCCCCACTTCCGCCTTCCGTCGCACGCTACTTTCCTTTTAACCCCTGAGGACTGTGTTATGATGAACCCATCAGGTTATTAAAGGAAGCCACTAGTACTAATGCGCTTCCAAGAGGACCAAATTTAATTGCTTCTACAAGAATGTTAAAAACTAATGGAACTTATAGAGGAGGGAAAACCATGACGTCAATAATTTGGCTTTTCCCTTACTTAGGATGCCTACCTACCTTTTTTGATGGTAAAGTAATGGCTTGTTTCAAGGTTGGAAAGAAAAAATTATGAAAAGGAAAGTTTACAATGTGAAAGAAATATTTCAGTTCATTAAATAGTGCCCTTATATTCTTTTTCCTAACAATGTTTCTTAAATAACAAAAGAAAAAAAATTATTATTACCAAGAACTCCTCCTTGGCCCCACCTGTTGCTTCTGATCTTGGTATTGGCGATAGTGTTAAAGTCTGGCCCCCCTTCTCCGCCTCCCTTTATTACATTTGCCCACAACATTAATGGCCAAACCTTTTTTTTAAGTTCCCAACCTCCTTCCCACATGTTCATGCTTCCTCCCCAACCTTATGTTTTTCGCCTTTACCTCACCTCTGAGCACTATTTTCTTTTCACCTTAAGTTTCTTGTCTTTTTTTCACCCCTTCCCTAAACATTGTTGTTGATTTCCTTGATGATGGCATGAGGGTTCCACAGATTGCAACGGATGAAAAATTAACATATAACGAAAAAAAAAATTGAGAGAAAAAACAAAAAAAATGAAAGGGACATGAGATAGCCACCTAGCCTATAAGTGTTTATTAGTAGGCATGACATAAGTACCTTAGGCTTCAACTTCCAAACAATTTTTATTTTTTTTTGTTTTTCTTTTTAAGGCATTTTGTAAAAATATGGCATGTGTCACTATTTAATAAAAAAAACTAGTGGCCTAAAAAACCACCCTTCATTTTATCACATTGTATGCCATGATACCTAGGTTGTTTTGACACATAATATACAAGGATTAATTAATTTTAAATTTTCATTTTAAATTAGTCAAATTTGGTTATTCAAAATATTTTTTTAAATAATTTAAAAATCCTTGTATATAATGGGGTACCTACTTCAAACATGTTTAGAAATGTTATGATTTTTTAGCTGGTTTGATTTTTTTTCAAATTTTACAACAAACAGTTTTGAGTGCAAAATTTGTCAAGGAAATAAAATTTGACATTTGATATAAGAATGGGACCTTGAATCTCGTCCTATCTTTCTACCCTTCTTTTAGTTCCTTTGGTCTTTAGTCCTTACAAATGAAGCCACGGTTGAGTATACACTAGTACCTTGGCCATTTAACCCATGTACGTCAAATAACTAATTAATTTTGAAATATTCATTTCAAAGAACAAAATATTTTAAAAAATTGAATATTTTCCCTCACAATATTTTGTGATTTGGAACAAATATTTTTTTGGAAATTTCAACATTTAAAAAAACATATAATTAATGTTGAATTGGCCAAGGCATTAGGGCATGTTGCATGTAATCATCAATTATCACTAATTTTTGTAATTCGGTTCCATAGGTTTTTGGTCAACAAAGGTTTATGGCTTGGCCATCCACTTTCTAATTCTCCACCCAAAAAAGGTGAAAATTGAAAAGAAAAAAAAACGGTGAAACAATCAATGTTTGATTTATTTTTCTATCATTTTTTTGTTTTATTTTAATTTCCTTTATGCATTTTTTTCATTTCCTTTCTTTTAAAAAATAGAAATGAGGCAATTTTATTAATGGGGAAATGATTAAAGTTTACTAAGTTTTCTTTTTTATCTAATGTATTGGAAAACTTGGGACAAACATGTTTTTTCAGGTTTAAAAAATGCATTTTACAACATAAATCATGATTTTGACCAAAAAAAAAAAATGGAAAAAATAAACATTAATCAAGTAGGTACACAAATTTATCTTGGTTAAAGAAAATAGATTAAAAAAATTACTTTTCATAATTTAGTCTGAAAATACCCGTTTGCAAAAATAATGTAAGAAACAACAAGGATTATTTTGTTCTGTTTCCCCCTTCCCCCCAACCCTTCACAATATAAAGAAAAACATTTGACCATTTTTAATCAAATTTTCAGGTGGGGGTTGTGGGCCAGAAAGAACTAACACCCACTAATGCACCATTAAGGATGGATGTTAATCCTTAAAATGCAACTCTTTATTGAGTTCAAGATCCTTAGCTTAACCATGGTGGTTAATTTGCTATTTTTATTACCTACTAATTGGGTTAATAGTAAAAAATATGCCTTACTTGGTATATATTATCTTTTTACTTTGTAATTATCCCTTTTCTTACCTATTTATCTATGCGTAAGACCTATTTCTTATAGAATGGGTTACCAAGGTGAAACCATATATATTTAATTCAATTGAAGTTCATTAACTACTGAGTCATAAATGGACATCCAATGGATGGTGCAATTGTGAGTGTTGGTTCATTTTGGCTAGGGGTTGTGTAAGCAAATTGTGTACAACACCTGTGTGATCTCAATGACATTGGTTCAATGAACATACATTAATAAAAAATGATCATTTTGCAATTGGTCCCTGCAACAAATTTTTAAATGTAAATGACATTTACAACTAAAATCTTTATAATCATGTTGGACAAGTTGCATGTGACACTAATTACAAACAATAAAAAATTTTGGATGAAAAAAAAATCAATGAAATACTTTCATCTTTTGACTCATCATATACATATCGTTGCTTGTGACTAAATGCAACTAATTTAATGAACAATGAGAACAAATGATGTATAACCATGTTCCCAATTTTTAATAATTTGAATATTTGAATCAAATCTTTGAAATAATGTAAAACATTAAATTTTTATGTTCGAATGAATTTTTATTGTGACACATGATGCAATAAAAATTTACCCCATGGGATATCAATCAAATTTCTCCAAAATAAATTTAAATAAACATTTAGGAATGTAAGTCAAACAAAATAAATAGGTAGAAAAAAGTAGAAAAAACTTGCACCTAAAAATTTTATCCCATATTTCTATCCTCATTTTAATTTTTGTAACGAAAGATGATAATTTTGTAACTAATAACATAAATAATTAAATAATAAGATTACTACAAGATTTTTTATTTTGCAATGTAAAACCACAAAATCTGTATGTATTATCAAGCTCCCTTTTGTGGGTTACACCTTTCTAATAACCACCCAACATGGGTCATATAACCTTGAATGTCATTCACAAAGTATCCAATTGTAAGAGAACTACCCACATACAATGCAACACTTCACAATCTTGCAAAGCACTCAAAGAAATTTCCTTGCATATTTGGAGCGTACCTTATATCCATGAATATCCCTCCTACAAAAGAGGAGGGATCTTACACCTACTCCTTAAGGGTGGGAGAGAAATTATGCTTATCCATAGGTTTAAGATCCCACTGATTCTTAAGTAGTAGGTGTAAGAGTCCCACCTCCTATGCCTTGTAATCTTGGTATGTTTAAGTTCGTGACAACATTCACCTCATGCTTTACAATGGGTAAAGCCAACAAGTGGGAGACATTCCCAAAATGTGAGTCCTAACTTGGCTATCACCTTGTCCAAGGCCCCTTTATTTTGGGAAGGCCCCAACCCTACAGCTTTACCCTACACTTCAATGCTTGTCAATACATGTGATACCAACAATTAGCTGCATACTTCTAATGCTATGTTGCAAAAATGACTTCACACACCTTCATTTTCCTTTAAAGAAACATGCACAAGATTTCTTAAAAATCAGAAGTACACTGAGCATAAATACCGATGAATTTCATCATATTGCCAGACTCTGATGTGTTCTTATGAGGACCACGAGAACACTCACAGAGTTAGAACATAAAAAGACTAGTCTTTAGCAGATCAGCAGGTTTGAAGTGATATATATACATGGGCGACAGGTATTCTATTTCTCGACCCTCATGCACGGGATTTTGTGTGGTGTAGATTTTCTATTATACACAAAACACCTATGTATTGTACATCATTTTGCAACAAAGGTGATGCTATCAATTTGTGATTTGTTGCACATCATGCCTTATCTAAAATCCAAATACATTTGGAAAATCAGTGATTAACAGCAATACAGATCTGAGACAGAAGTACCTGCCTATATGCAAAGTTGGCTTACAAATCGTCCTCATCCAATAACCTCTCAACTTTCTTCTCTCGTCTCTGCAATGGAGGCCTTGATGCAAGAAAATCTCTGTCTTCCAGCCTTCTTCCAAATGTCCTGTCATCAGTTTCAACCTGCCCCAATTGCCTGGGTGAAGGATACACCTTTTCTTGGTCCACTAATCTTTCAAATTTTGACCCATCAAATGTGGATATCTGCCTAAGTTTCCTTGAACCAGCAACACGCAAAGTGTCATCAAGATCCATCATTCTCTGATACCTCTCCTCACTCAATTGTAACTCAATTGAGGCTGGCAACTTGTCTGAAGCTGGAGTTTGTCTCTTTGGTGGCAAGCTTTTGTAGCCAATGTCATCATAATCAGCCTTCGCAGTTTGAAACCAAGTCCGTTTCTGCACAAATCAAACCACTGCTCAAGCACTGGGGCAGGAAGGAGACACATTAGCATGGGGGCCCCATAAAAGTTCTGGGAGTCCTGAAACAATGCATGCAAAACTTGGGTGCAGAATTTAGGCATTCTTCCATGCCCAGAATGGGAATGATAATATGATGATACCTGTGAAGCTGCTGGCTGCATGGAAGAGAAAGATAAACTCTCGCTTATGTATTCAAAAGCTTCTCTTTCAACACAAGGAGAATCCGACATCCAAATCCGCTTGTTTGGAAGATAGACATCATGCACAGCAATGAATCGTGATAAACTCCTCTCATCAGATACAACAAGCACCTCCACTGGCTCCCCAACTTGCACCATGTTTGCCTTTGCAGGCACCTTTACTCTCATCTTCACACACACAAAAACAATAGGGTAATTCACCATGAGATCTTTGAAGACCTTAGAAGTTGTATACCCTCCCTTATTTCAGAACTGCAGTTGAAGTTCTGGACAGGATATCTTCTTCATTTTCTGAATGCAAAACACCCATTTCCAGATGTAAAACCAAAAATCAAACAAGCAGTAGCAATCAGAGTTTCCAACTAGAGGATGAACTCCTAGAGCTTATTAGGTTTACGATTCCTGGAAACTGAGATAGATCTCAGGCATCATACCTCAAGAGTGGCTGAGCTTTCGTCGCCAATGATGAGATGAAGAAGAGGTTGAACAGCAGGTCGGGCCTCAAACACCTCTTGGAACAAATCCAGGCCCTGTGGTGTAACTGGTTGTTGTGGCATTCTGAGATTGGCATCCAAAACACGAGCCTTCCAGATACCTGCATATGGATAGCGCAACCGAAGCAGAGAATTGGACAGAGCCATGGTCCAGATGGGATCCCATGCCCAGTACAATGACGCTATGGCCGCGGCCAGAGTGTTGTAGTTGTAAAACACCACTGCACCTGCTAGCGACACTGCGACTCTTGTCATCCACGTGGGTGGCCCACCTACATTTTCCAGAATCTGTTCTCCAGATCCTGACCATCTCAAAACCTCCCCCAATTCCTCCTGCCTCAACTTCACAATCTTGGGCTTCTTCTTGTTCTCCTTCTCCTTCTTGTTCTTCATCTTCTGATTTGCCTCCAGACACACCACTTGTTGCATTCTTGTATTCCTCCTCCCAGTCCACAGCATTATGTTCACAAATCCTGGCATCAACACTACCTTGTCTGTGAATTGCACCATGTCTTGCCCTGACCCTCCTGATCCTTGTATTCTTCTCCCTAGAAACATTCAATTTTTAATTTTGTTAGGATTTCAATTATGAGCACATCCTTCAAACATAAATATGGAGCTTTTGGCATATATACCATTAGTCAATTCTATAATGTATGCTCAATGCATTTTGAGAGAATGTTGTGAGCAATTGGTACAGGAGAGGGGGTTCATTTTTCAATAAGATATGGTACTATTTACATAACTGTTATTCTCTGAAGGCGCACAGGTTTGAACACAAAATGAAAGATACCCTAAACCCTACAAGTATTTTTGTTGGCAAGTTGATTACCAAATGGCAAATTTATTTTTCCTAAGCTTACAAGAAATATTGTGGCAACATTATTCATCAAAATGGTGGGAACTTTTAAAAAGAGGGCTTGATAACAAACATCTGTGTAACATATAGATCTTCACATATGCTGCTGCTACTGCCGGAAAAAAGTATGAGCAGAAACACTCAAATAATCCTTCATTACTTGTTGTCCTCTACCTTGAAATACAACAGCAATGGAACTGCAAAAGTATACATATCAACTTTGAGGACAGCCATTTGATGTTGCACTCTTGTATAAGAACCATGCTGCACAATCCATCTTGCATAGCTCCTTAGATAGAGAGCATTTCTCAGATCCAACCCAAAAAGATTTTACCCAAAGGAAAAAAAAGAGAACTCTTTGTGCACAGGTCTCATTTCCCCAAACTGAGAAATCATTGAAGTTCATAGAGCAAAGAGAGACTGGAAGAATTGTTATAGCACCATCTCATACAAGTCTAGCACATATAAAAATTGTCCAGTTTGTAATCAGTATTATGGTGCAAAACACACAGAGAAATCTAACACAACAAAAAGTGGAATTGACAGAGAAAATTAATAAACCACAATAAGAAGGTTTGGAAGGAAGATGATAAAGCATTTTCTCTTTTGGGTTTTATGGTGCATAACACTTACAAGAAGAAGACTTGAAGAGGGCTACTGCATTGTTGGAGGAACTGGAGAGCACTGCATATTTCTGCATATTGGGGAGCAAATCCGAACAGTCAAAGGCGCGCTCACGAAGAATATAAGAAGAGCTCGATCCAGAGACAAAACCCTAACCCTAGTCAAGCGGAGCACACGATCTGATCCGTCTATTAAAGCAAAAGAAGACAAGCCCTAGGAATCCAGTCAGGTGATCTTCTCGATTGTACACCATTCTCTCTATGTATTTTTGTTTTTTCTGGAAGTGCTTGGCAATCCCTGAGAATATGAGCAAATTATCTCCTCTCATCGTTTTGTTTCCAACTTTGTGAGCCTTCACATTCTACCCCAGACTCTTGACTTTCATGAGGCCAGCCGTGATGGTTCTGCTCAACCGGTCAATGCGTTTTGCTGCCTGCCTGTGCCAGGTGCCAGATCTTCTTCCCCCATTCTGTAATTTGAACCATCTACACTTTCTCTGTTCCACTTTGTCCCACCCCTCACTTGTTTGCATGTAATTTGATCTTTCTAGTCTGGATGTGAATAGGTTTTCTAATATCTACAATGGTCATCATCTTTCTAGTTTTTATCATGTGAAATCTTCATGAAAATCTGACCTGTTGCTCTATCTTCATATGCGTGCTCCTGAAGAATTCAGTCATGTTATTGGAAATTTTAGTTTTTATGGTTAGGATTTAGGGTTTTTGCTTATATGAAGGCAAGGTTTCAGTAGGTGATTACAGCAGTCTGTGACTATTTATGCAGTTGAATTTGAACCTCTTGTATTGAAACAAGTATTTATGTGAAAGCTGCAGACAAATCAACCTCAACAAACATTATTGAAGCCAGTAACTCGTGTGGGAGTGGGCTTGCATTCTGGAGAGTCTGCAGTAGTTAGACTCGTACCAGCTAGAGCAAATGAAGGAAGGTTCTTTCAGAAGGGCAATGAAGCGGGGGGACAAAGTTTCAGAGTTCCTGCATCTGTGAAGAATGTACGGGATTCCAGGTTGAGTACATGTTTGGGGGAAGGACCAGCAATTGTACGAACTGTTGAGCATTTGTTGTCAGCACTGGAGGGGCTTGGAGTTGACAACTGCCAAATTGACATTGATGGCAATGAGGTTGGCTCGTTTATTCTTCCCGCCCTTGTTGTTCTCATCAGTCCCAAATCCTAAGCCTTCAGTAAATGGGCATTCCTATAGCACCTAGTCCCAGAATGTTAGTGATAAACAGTAGAATTCAAGCCCCTGCACAATGTGTTTAGGATATTTCTTGCGCATGTAGTGGATGTGGAGTTGCTCTACATGGAAGACTAGTCTATTCCTGGTGTTCTGATGATCATAGCTAGGCTATGATTCATGTGGCTCCTCTTATCACTTCTTCTCATTTTGCTGGTTTTTGTTTCTTTCTCCCTGACATTGAGCTCTCTCTTTCTCCAAGGGTGCTGTTTACCTTGGCTTCCTCCAAATGGTTTTTGTCCATTTCTGTGCAGTTACATTCAAGAGGTACTTCCAAAGTCATTACATATGGAATGGGGATAGTTTTTATCTTAGCAGTTGGAAGTTAGGCCGAAATTTCCTGGAGTATAATGGAAAACCAACATGTTTCTGTGTACTTCCACTGCCACTCTGCTTCATTGAGTTCTGCACTTCCTTTAGTGATTAAAGCCAGGAACTTACTGGTTTTTTTTGCTAGCTGGTGCAACTGCTCTTTATTCAGGTGCCTGATTAAGAGGCAGTACCAGTGGGTTGCCCTAATACACTAAGTCAGAGCTAATAGATGAACTTTGACAGTAGACAATGGCTAGATTGATAAAGCCACACGACCCATGTACTGTTCTTTTACTGTCTTCGCTTTTTGTCAGGTTCCATTGCTGGATGGATCAGCAAGGGAGTGGGTGCAGGCCATTGAGGAATCTGGTCTAGTAGTGGCATCCAACAGTGAAGGTTTGCCTGTAGACAGAGAGGTGCTTGTGATTGAAGAACCTATCACATCCATTCAGGGTGATTCTTTTATAGCAGCCTTTCCTGCACCATCCACCCGGCTCACTTATGGAATCGACTTTCCTCAGGTAAAATCTCTTTTGTGTTTCATTTTCTGTGCTAAATTGTTGATGGTCCAGACAGAGGGCTATCCAGAATATGTACTAAGTGTCTAAGAGACATGAACATGTAGTTTTTCATCTATTGATTTTACAATGTGCATTGGTAATTCCATAATCTGGAGGAGGATGCTAGTAGTATTCTGAGCATTGTAGTATATGTTTAAACTTGTATACAGGCAACATGGGGGTATGATGTATGGCTGATTTTCTCAATACTAGACTGTGGTTTTTTGCAAGTATAGTGATTGTGTACTGAACATAAGGATATATATGTACCATTTTTGGGTAGAGTTGGCCACATATGATTGCTTTCCTTCTCCGTTTCTGAGGCCTAAGTTTTTGCAGTGAACATTTGAGCCCTGTAGGTACCCGCAATAGGAACACAATGGTTTACATGGATACCTGAGGGTCCTGCATCTTATAAGCATGAAGTGGCTCCAGCACGCACTTTTGGCATTTATGAACAGGTTGGATTCATCCCAATTTCTTGCTATAAGAGATGCAAGGAAAATTGTAGCCAAGAGAATGAAAACTGAAGTGTTATTGTAGTCTTCTGAGCCTAGAGTCAGATCTCTGGAGAGATTTCATTTTGATTTAACTCTGATTCTTTGTGCAGCTGAAATTCATTCCCAATGGTCAGAGAAGACTTTTGAAAAATAGAAGTTTTCATGGTTAAAATGCATGATGACTGCATGCAGTCAGTCATATTTGTGAATGTAAGAAGGTGTTTGCCTGGCCAATGTGGAAATGTGATTGCTAGTAGATATGACTGTCAGTGCTATTGTCTTGCAATTATCTTCCATTATTTTTTTGATCATGGTTCATGTGTGGAAGAGTTGTCTGAATTTGTTTACTTTTTCCTTATTTATTCAATGTTGATTGCATGATTGCAATGCATGATCAGGTGGATGCATGCATGCATGGATGGATGGGTTCATGGATGTATGCAGATTGAGCAGCTTCGTGCTGCTGGTCTTATCAAAGGAGGCTCCCTTGAGAATGCTCTTGTCTGCAGGTACATTGAGTAATGTAATTGTCTCAAAATGTGTTTTCTCAGAACCCCTGCACCCAACCTAATGTTGTTGACGATGTGAGATGATGACTGCCATTCATTAGTTGCTCCAGCCTGCAATATTCCCTCCTATTATGCATATCTATGCTCAACTCTTATCTGATATCTGGGTGTAATTGCTACCAAATTCCCTAGTGGCCTTCAAGTACTAATAATCAGAAGAATCTGTCAGCCAGCATATAATATGATGATCTTCAAATTGTCAGTATTGGAAGGCCCTTGTTGAAGCTTTAGTGCATTTTGTTCCTTACTGGTCAAATTTGAGGGTATTTATAAGCAATCTTGATCTTGCTTTATGGTAATTTGGGTACAGTAAAGACAAAGGCTGGTTGAATCCCCCCCTTCGTTTTGGTGACGAGCCATGCCGACACAAGCTTCTTGATTTGATTGGTGATCTGGCACTTTGTGCTTCACCAGGCCACCCTGGACTTCCTCTTGCCCACATAGTTGCTTTCAAGGTATTTTTGTCTCCACCAAAGTTCAGAAAGGGATTCTCAATGTGTTCCCAGATACCTTCCTTAGGTTCCTTAATATTGGTCCTTTTCTAACACAAGAGTTATGTGTAGTGGTAAAAGGTTTGCTACCATGTCTTATTAGGCTAGCACATGCATTATGGGTTACAAGTAGCATGTGACAAGTGATATTCTTTTTATTGGTGGAACCAGTTGACTTAGTTTGAGTTTACATGTGGTTGATAAGGCTTTAATTTTAGGCTTGTTGATTGCAGGCAAGCCACTCTTTGCATGTCAAATTTGGGGAAGCCATCCTTCTACATCGAATTTAGAGTTGAACGAACATTCTTGCCCTAATTATTGGTTTCAGGCAGATGCCTTGTTTCACTGAAGACTTCTACTTTGAGCTCCTTTTCCCCAAAATGGTCACAATGGGAAGTCTTGCACACTTGTAACCAGCAAACATAATAGAAGAACAGTCATACTAACTACTAACCCATTTTGCAGGCTTCAAAAAAGTTTGATCATAACAGCTGTACCACTGCCAGAGACTCTAAACCAGGAGAGGGCTTCAATGATTTGAAATTCTTTAGGCACACTGTCATGCAAACTAGCTCAGTTGTTGTAAATTGAGAACTATAAGGGAATGCCAAAGATACATGGATATTTGGACAAGCGTTTCAGTAACGTAACCCGTCACTGAACAGCTTGCAAATACCAAATAGTGAGCCCAGGATATGGTCTACTTTTCTAGGTTGAAGTAACCTTGTCCAGTGAAGCTCAGTGAACCCCAGAACTTAGGGTGCTAATAGAACTATTTTGCCTTCCTGGCATGCTTCGGTAGTTGTTTGAAAGAAATGTGTTTTTCAATTACGGTATCCAAAGTGGAGATGCACTGTGATTGTATCTGTGCAGTTTACACATCTGGTCAGGGACAATTCGATGGGTGAAGGCATGAGAAGAGGATTGTGGACAAGAATACATATTTGTACTGCAGTAAGTCAAGTTTGAGGCTTTATCTTATTATGTTTCTCTGTGAGACCTCCTCCTTGACTCGTGATACATCACATGCACTATGAACTTGAATTGACTCTGTTCTGATGCATCAGGTCCTAGAAATCTCATTTTATTCAATGCATACAAATCCAGTTAATGAATTAAAGCTTCTCCCTCTGCCAACTCCCTCCAGAACAATTTTGATCTTTGAAGAAATGGTGTTCTGTTTCAATTGCGTTCCAAAACATTTAATTTATGTTTTAAATTCTAGGATTGATGAAAGAATGTGTTGTCAATACGCTAGTCAATTACACAATGCTTCAAAATGAGTTTGGAATGAATGGGATCTACTGTTTCTTTGCAATGAATGGTTATATAAGCTCATTGGTATTGTTCAAGCTTTTTCTACATATTGTAAGATTGGATGCTAGAAAGATGACTCTATGCCATTATATGTCTGAATACATTAAAATGCAAAGTTTTCCAACCTTGTTAGCAAATATCCTTGTTGAGGTCATGGATCTAAATGGCATATTGCTTATGCAATGCAAACAATTCACCTAATAAAACAACAATTTTTTTGTTCTTTTATTGCTTCGATAAGGCATATGCAATTTATTAGAAGTATTATCGTACCATTTTGAAGATTTGTACAAACACATATTTGTGCATTTAATTGAAGTGAATTGGGTTCATATTGTTGATATTATATATTCTAGTTGCTCATATTGGCAAATATACATGTGACTTCAAAAAACAAGACAATCTAAAATTGATATGTGTTTTATTTAACATTGAATGTGTTTTTGCATATGAAAATAAAGATTAGACCATTCGGATTTTGAGTTCTTTTGAGAATATATTGATAATTCATTTAGAAATTCACTTCTCATTTACAATGTCAATCATTGTTTATGTATATTAAAGACTCATATTGTCATGCTACACAAAAACCATGTTGATAAGCATCATCCTTTGTTTTAAAAGAAAATTGAAACCTAAATAGCACATTGAGAAGTTGGTGCACTAGAACACAATTGGCATGGTTGGAAATATTTTTCACAAAGTGTGTTTATTATTAAGTGGAAGCAAGACCATTAAACTTGATAAATAATAAGTTGCGTGAAGTAATTTGATGACCCATGGAATGGAAGTGTTGCAAATCAATTCCTTATCAAATGGTTCTTACATAAATATGTACTTAGATTTTATAAGTGTGGCATGCAAATGACATTTTTTCATGCTAGGCATAGTATCTTAAATGCATATGCTTTATCATCTAGATATTATGCAATGATATCTTGGAGGTTAGTACTTGACACCTTCAAATTTATGTGATACTAGTTGGATGTTCATGGTTTTCTTGGATGCGGAATGGTGGAGTGATATTTTAGATCTCACTCAAAGACATATTTCAATCTCGAAACTTTTTTATTTTTGATAAGGTGCAAAAAAATTTCATGTCAATTTGACTTTAATTATGTGTAATCAAATGTAAAGACCAAATGTTCAACTCTTCATTACTTTTCTCAATATTGATGCACCAAATGGATTTTTGATTTGGTAAAACTAATAGAATAAACATTTAGCAATCAAAAAATGTGTCTGCTTAGACATTCTTTTAATAGAGTTGTGAAAATACATGGTTGATGTTGTACTCCAAAACTACTTGAGAGCATTCATTACATAATTTGAGCTTCATTGCTCATTTGCATGATTTTCCCTCAATGTTGGAATTACAACCATACATAATTTTTTTGAATGTCTTAAACTGTTTAAGTGTCATATTCCTTATCATTTGTCAAATCCATTGTCAATAATCATGTTTGAAGAAGTTCATTGGAAGATAGGGCAAACATAAATTTTCATGAAGATAAAAATTTCAATGGATGGAAATTTGAAAGAATATGAAAAGTCAAATCAAAGACAAAGTATATGAGATAGTCCAAGCTCTTTTTGTTGGAAAAATACATACCCTATGATGGCATATAATGTCAAATAAACATAGAAAATGAACTTTTCTAACAAAATGTGTGCCTACAAGCCCATCAACATTGCTTTTTTTTTATCTTATACAATTTTTATAAATGGATCACATTGACTTCAAGTTCATACAACAAGCAAAACATATATCTACTAAGGAAGGTAATTTGTTGTTTTGTTTGTTTGTCATTTTTAGATCTCCCAAACTTCAATGTCTCTTGTAATGCCCTTGGTACTATTAAGAATTGTTCAATGAGTAAGGTTCCACCAATGTGGCTTCATAATGTTTAGATCTATGGTGCAAGAGTTATTGAACATTGAAGAATTTTGTCAAAGAAAATTCAACAAGATCAAAACTAAAATTTTTAATGACATTGGGGCAAAATCTTGGAGCTATTGGAAAGCCCTTGATGATCAAGATTTCTTAGAGACAATTTCACAATTTTTAACCTAGAAGGTGGGGGAGATCTTGAATTATGAATAATTTGTCCTCGTTAGAAATTAATTAAAGTTTTAAAATAATTCTTTCAATGAACAAACCAACTCAAATTGTATAAATTGCAAAGACCAACAAAACAAAACAAAACATAATATCATTAAACAACCAAAAGGAAAATTATAACTTTGGGGTGTATATGTAATATCCTCATAAATTAATTCACAAAATACCACCAATTTTGTAGCCAATAACCAATTATTACATTGGGCAAAACAAGAAGGTGATTCATTTGTTTGCCCAAATTTAAAATTGATGTATCATAAGATTCTTTCAAGTTCAACACTTAGATGTTGAATAGTTATTGTACTTTAAAAAATCCACTTTGATAATCAAAATAATAATTTAAAAAAATTGGCATTAAATATAGGGTTTTTTTAAAAAACTTCTTTAGATTCTAAACCTCTAGCTGAATGAAAACACTCTCTATTGTTTCTTTTTGTAAAAATAGGGAAAAATAATGTTTCACCAAGTTATAGGATAACTTTCTTTGCATGATTTCTTGTATTACACTTTTTATCCAAATTTCCATTGGAGTTCTTTTCACCAACAATTAACTAGGATGTTCCCAAATCAAAGGTGGTCATGGACCTTGGTAAAGAGCATTGCCTAGACCCAAACTCGAAAGGGTAGAGCACACAAAAATATTAAGAGTTTGAAAATTCCCCTTGTCATTGGGTTTGATAAGCAAATTTGGGCTAATGCCAAAATCATTACACCTTACATTTGAAATAATGGCCAAATGACCTTATGATCCATATGAATAATTAAGTTGTGGGGCACCTTACAACCCTATAAACATTAACGGACTTTATAACTCATATGAAATATGGAGATGTGGGGCATCTTATAATTCTATGAAACATCCCTATAAACATTAAGGGACTTTACAAATTGTATGAAATATGGAGATGTGGCGCACCTTGCAATCCTATGAAACATCCCTATAAACATTAAGGGATTTTACAAATCATATGAAATATGGAGATGTGGGGCACCTTATAACCCATGTTAAGCATGACATCATGCAAGAGGTACCATCATGTGACACTTTGTCCATTGGTTTAAATGAATTAACACCTAAACCTTCTTAAATAAATGTTGAGAAAATTAAATTGGGATTTGAAGACCTTGATCTAGTTTTAAACTAGTGTTATGTAAATACTTGAACAAATTAATTATTGGGGGTGGTTTTGATTCTAAGTACCTAGAACTTAAAAGAAAATTTGGTCTTTTTTATATAATTGGGTTGGAACTAAAAATGGGGTTAGGTTAGGTTCCAAGAATCAAGTTGAATATTGACCTTTAATTCTAAGGTTTCAAAAAAAGTGGAACAAAACCCAAGTCTAATTCCTAAGTATTTAAAAAATTGAAATTGAATTATTTTTTAAAAAAATAATTAGTTTTAATCCTTGGTTTACGGTTTGGGGGGAGGGGGATGGTTTAAGGCAATGTGGTTTTATGGTCTTTTACTTTCTTTTCATTTTGATTGTCTTTTTGTTTTCTTTCTTTCTCATCTTTGTTTGTGGTTAGTATTGTGCTCTTATTTTCATTTAAAAAATAAACAAACAAACACACATTGGTTTTCTTGTGGCATTTTTCATGATGGATCATCTTTTTGAGCTTCATTTTTCACATTGGTCCATATCTTTTTCATAGGTAAATATTTATTCTCTTTCTTCGTGTGTTTTTTTCTTTTCAATTACATTGTCATCGTTGTTTTCTCTACTCCTTTTAGTCGTGATCACCTTGTTGGTCTCTTGGTGATGGTTCTTGACATTCAATGTCATTGTTTTCCTATTTGCTATTCTTAGTCACGATTGTCTTGTTGGTCTCCTAGTCATGGTTTTTGGTGTTCATCATTGTTGCCTTCTTTTTTAATCTTTTGGTTGTGCTTGTTTTGTTGGTTTTTTAATTAAGGTTTTAACATTCATTATCGTCACGGTCCTTCTTGGTTGCAACTACCTTGTTGGTTTCTTGGTTATGATTATTGGTGTTC
>Ga0116231_10003243_pt1 | contig 33968 bp, 21 predicted proteins | sample S1TSphgellanicum_2_FD_89695 | JGI IMG/M metagenome (GOLD analysis project Ga0116231, IMG submission 89695) | Host-associated microbial communities from peat moss isolated from Minnesota, USA - S1T2_Fd - Sphagnum magellanicum MG | ecosystem: Host-associated > Plants > Peat moss > Unclassified... | reverse complement strand
TTTAAAAAATGCGAAAAAGAAAAACAAAAAAACCAAAAACAAATTTTCGCGTTTTTTTTCCCTTTTGGGGAAAAAAAATTCGCCACCCCCCCACCCCCCCTGGGGCCCCCCCCCCCCCCCAAGAAAGGGGAAAAAAACACTGCAAGTTTTAAGGGCTTTTATTTCTTGTTGAAGAAGAGCTTCAACAAATGCTTGAAGATAGATGGGGGAGTTGGCTGGACGCGTCTCGGAGTGGATTTTCCGACAGATCTGCAATTTGTCTAGACGTGGTCCGTTACAGCGTTATAGTTAATGAACACCAGGACCGCCATTTTATTATTTATTTATTTATTTATTTATTTATTTAGGGGTGGGTGTTTTCCAAACTTTCAAATAAATATTATTATGCCTAGTCAATGAACATAATGTACCAGAAACCCACCATTCCATGCATTTCGTGCCTGCTTGTTACCCAATTAAAAATTTAAAAAAAGAAAAAAAAGAAAAAGCAAAAGAAAAAAGCAGATGCTAATTTACTTCGATTTATCACACAGAAGAAGAAGAAGAAGAAGCCCCCAAGAAAGCCCCCAAGAAATGGTGTGGGCTCTCTGGATCAGCTGAACAAATAATAAGTCTGGAGCAAATGCTTGTTATAAATGCTATCAATTTGTGGCACCCCATGACTCCAGTACTTATGACTACTCACCTAAGTCGTCCATTTAATTAAATATCATTTATCACTTCTAATCTTTATTGTTGCTTTCTTTCATACCTCTCAAGCTGCTTCGGTAACTTGCATTTATTATTTGCATTTTGCCAAGGCCGCGTTGCTAAATGGCCGCCTCTACCACTAACCTGTACTACTGCTGATCCCGATCGAGGGTCTCTTTCCATTAGGTTGTTGGGATCACAATTACACATCTCAGGAAGTTCGTTACGTTGGTACACTCCCTGAGTCTCTCATATCACAGCTCCCACTTATAAATATATTTGTGTTGTTGAAAAGTGGAAGTTACATACTAGCCCACCAGCTGCATCGAGCTTCTCTGCCTCGCATTTCGATACAAGTGATCAGGTTTCTTCATCAAAACGGATGTCAAGGTTTGGTTTCTCAACTTGCACAATACGTTTTTTTGGGGGAGGAGGTGGTTCTGTGGATACTTTAATCGGCTTCTGTAGGGTTTAAGGACGTCTAAGGGAAGACGAAATAGAGATAGAGAAAAAGGATAGTTAGGTGGTGTTTGATCACTGCAGCTTGTGCTTGAAAATACAGCTTTCCAGCTTGCATGCTTTGGTGCTCACAGCCTTCGCGTGCATTCGTTCACTAGAGGCACCATTTGGAAGTGTATATATCCACTTCAACTAGAAACTGTTATTGGGTCTTGATCACATTGGTTGCTTTCCGTGTCACATGTTCATGACCCAGCTGCTGGATATGGGAATGGGGGGGGGGTGTTGTGCTTTGCTGCAGAGTCGCAGCGCCTAATATGATTGCCGAAAGGTTGTGCCCCGTGAGATGGATTAGCGTGGTGTTGTGGTTTAGTGTGCTTGCGACTCATCATGTGTGGCCAATCTCAAGGACTTCCGCTCAATTGGTGCCAGCAACTTTCTGCTTCGGAGATTCATTAGCAGACCCTGGCAACAACAACTACATCAACACTCTCTCCAAAGCCAACTATCCCTTTAATGGAATTGACTTCGCCGCTGGTCCTACCGGCCGCTTCACCAACGGTCGAACCACTGTTGATATTATAGGTACTGTGCTTCTTCTTGCAGCTCTGCTTAGGTATTTGAATGGAAATTAATTTCCACAAAAATCAATTCATTTTTTTCATCAGTTGATCGTCACCGGTAGTTCATAGCAGTGCAGAGCCCAAGTAGGCAATGTGCATCTGGCAGCTGCTTAGGTATTTGAATGGAACTTAATATCCACAACATCAATTCACTTCTTTCATCAGTTGATTGGTCACTGGTAGTGCTTAGCTGCGTGGAGTCCAAGTAGGGAATGTGCTTCTTGCAGCAGCCGCTTGTGATTATGCCTCTACTTTTCCTTCTCCATGAATTTCACCAGCTCTGAGTAAGAGTCCATCTTTTGTGTGTTTCTGGGCTGCTGCTGTGTCAAAATGATCAGATGTCATGAACTGATTGGTAGATCCATTGGGATGGGACATGATCATGCACAGGCGAATTGCTTGGATTCAAGTATTACTTGCCACCTTACATGGCACCTAGCACCACAGGAAATGTGATTCGTTATGGTGTCAACTATGCCTCTGGGGCGGCAGGCATTTTGGACTCCAGTGGCTATGCATTTGTAAGGAATCTTGAAACCCAATCTCAGAATTTGTTAGCTGAAATCAGGAGTTTTCCACTTGATGTCAAAGAGCTGCACCTGCAGTACTATTGAGTTATCCAATATCATATATTTCGTAAATAGTTTCTTGTCTGTGTATACAGATAGGGCGCATTCCTCTGAGTCAACAATTGGATCAATTCGCAGAAACTTCAGCTCAAATTACACAGCTTCTTGGTCCGGAAGCTGGATCAAATCTTATTGCTCAATCTATATACTCTGTCAATCTGGGAGCAAATGACTTCTTGGACAATTACTATGCTCCCTTCTCCCCCATTGGGAATCTCTCTGTTGGAGCTGTCAACAATCTGCTTCTCAATACTTATCAACAACATCTGACAGTATGGTTACTCACTTTTGTGTAATGCACCCAATGTAATCTAGATGCTATAGACTACTCATATGCATCAAATTTCAACTGTCATGTACTGATGACAGATACTTGATGCCTTTGTGCTTGTGTCAAGTTTTCCCCTCACATTGATTTGCATTTCTGCTAAGTATTCTTATGGAGCTTCAGTATGATGAGTGGAGATTCTGTAATGTGACAGAGGTTGTACTCGATGGGAGCTCGGAAAATTGTGGTTGCAGCGGTAGGACCAGCAGGGTGCACACCTTATCGAATGACCACTATAATGGCTGTCAACGGGGAGTGTGACCAGAAGGTGAACCAGCAAATTCAATCGTTTAACACTGGCCTGGAGGCTCTTCTTGATGGACTGAATGCTAATCTTCCAGGAGTTCAATTTATATATCTCAACGCCTATGATGCAGTTTATGAGATTATCCAGAATCCTAACGCATATGGTGGGTGACCTAACCCTAAAGACTAATTCCAGATCATATGTCAGCAGTCTGTCCAACTTAGACAACATCCTATCAAAGCTCTAGTTTGAAACATATGTGCCAAGTTCAGGTGTGTATGAATTTAAAGCTAGTATTTATCTTTTTGAAGCTTAACTTGCGCTTCTGAAATGCACTCTAATAGTTGAAAGCACTCACACTAGATAACAAGATTTGATGGCAAAGTGCGATTGCAAGATTTCATGGCATTATCTGTATCATGTAAACCTTTGTAAGTCTAAGCAATTTGTTAGACTATCTTCCATCCCTTCCATGATATTACTTTCAACAATACGTAGAGATTATGAATCACCTATTGAATTTGTCTTGAAATTACTTTGGATTTGCCAATTAGGTTTCGAGGCTTAATACGTTTCTATCTTTTGTATGCAGGCTTTACCATTTCTGATACTGCTTGCTGTGGAACTGGAGGAACCTATAAGGGTTTACTTCCATGCACTCCTTTGTCAAGCTTGTGCACTGACAGAACTAATTATGTCTTTTGGGATCCATATCATACGAGTGATAAAGCCAATGTCATACTTTCCAACAGGTTTTTCTATGGAGATAGTTCCTATGCCCGCCCTATGAACATTCAGCAACTTGCACTTCTGAACCTTTGATTCATGTTACCTTCTTTAGTTTCAAGGGTTGCCGTTTCTCTCTCAAATTATCACTGCAAAGTTTTGGAGGGTCTAGTTAACAAATTGTTAGCAGCCCTTTTACTATATGGAATGAAGGATCCTTTTCAGTTTGGATGATGGTACGGTGTTCCCGAAGGATCTGACATTTTTGCCTAAAGAAATCTCTTGTTGAATTCTTTTTTTCTGGAGGAATCATGATACTTTAGAAGTGAAGGACTTCTAGTGAAGCATATATGATAGTGGTCTCCTACTGACATATGATAGGGATGTTGTCTAGAAAGGTTTGAGTTACTCAGGACTGCAGAAGTTAAGTGGTGTTGAAATGAGCATGGTGACCTGATGTCTGATCGACTCCAATTCAGTTCAATCCTTTTAATCAATGCCATAAGTTCTTGGTTTGAATTTGTGAAGATTGGTAACATATTATTGTGCTATTCTAATGAAGTTGTTTAACCAAATTAAGACTATTTTAGGATGTCTTGACTATTCAATGGTGTAAGAAAGGTGATAAAAACAAATCTTACACCATTTGACTACAGTAGAAAAATTTCGGTTTCATGCTATAGTTTGGTGACAGCTACAATGTATTTTCTAAATTTGATGACTCAAAAAAGCTTTTGTACTTGTCGCACGCCTTTTTCTTAATGTCACCAGGATGTGAAGTTCAGTAAAAAATAAAATCACTGGAACCAAAATGTAGGAAATAGTGGATTTGAGTGATTTTTGTTAGTGGAAATTCAATTCAAATTCAATTAGTTGAATAATGACTCGTATGCACCTAGAGCAACTGGCACATTTGACACTAGTTATAATCATGTTTATCATGTATTAACATGGTTAATATCTTACCAATTGTTTCTGATGATTGTAATTTTTACACTTTGGTTAATTGTGAAGGTGCATTTCCACGCTACCATCACCAACCATCATTTACATCACAAACTCTTTTCTAACAAAATCAAGATGAATTTATTGATTGAAGGTTGTTTAAGAGTGCAATATTGCATTGCGAGGAGGAAAAATTATAATCTCCCAAAACTCCCTTAGTATGAAAATGGATTAAACAGGTCCTAACTTCGAAAGAAAGAACATTAGTCCATAGATCCTTCAATGGAAATCACTGCAAATTCCCCCATTCCTTTCAAACTTCAAAGAAATTTTAAATCACATGGATTGTAATGCTTGCGACTGAATTGATGAATGAATTTCTAGAGTTTAATAATTCAATAGTTGGAAGTTTTAGTGCAAGCTTGATGAATAAGGTTGGAGGCAAAAAAGCCCCCCTGAGTGCCTATTAAATATTTACCAGCCATTAGATCATTATGTAAGTGCATTGTCACAATTAGCAATTCTTGAACATGGTTGAAGAAACATTATGTCATGACAAAGAAAGCAAGGCAGATATCTATATACACACTAAGAAATCTATGTAAATATTCTAACTTTCTTAGACTTTCTTGGGTGCTCAAACCTGAGTTGTTTTGTGATTGTGGTGCCAAAATGTTTTCAAATTGTCCTTTGGGAGCACCTCGATGGTTCCACTTAATTGTTTATTAGGGTGTTCTTGTGGTACTAAAGCAGTGTTTGGCACCAACTAAGCCTTCAAAGGAAAAAGTTGTCTTCAGAATTTCGTGGATGCTGAAGTAAAGACAATCAGGTAGCTTGTTACCTCCAATAATGCTACTCTACCTTGTGAAAAATCTCAATTATGGGAAAGACAATGAATTGTTATAATCCCAATGTTCTAACATTTTCTTTGCAGCTTATCCATTAAGATGGGCTTTTCAACTTTTGATTTCACATTGCATATTAAACTGAAAACCTGCAACAGGCACTTTCAAAAAGATTTTTATTGTTCTCCAAAAAATTTGGGCAAATGCCTAATGGGTGGAGCAAGTTGGCAAAAAGAACTCATTTGTGTGGGTTATGTAATCAAAAACTGATATTCAGTAAGATGGAAAACAAGGACAAATCTTGGGCCACCATAGCCACCTAGGAGGAGTGCAATTGGGGTTTTGACACTTGAAGTAGAAATGGTCTAATGGAATGCAATGTTCAGTGCATGAAGCTATAACTTATTTCAGAGGTTGTTGATATAGGAATGGCCTCATGTGAAGGCAATGTTGAATGCAGGTCCCTCACACCTAAATGTGGAGGTCCAAGTTCTGAACCAAACCAAAAGAATTGAAGTGTACACCAGATTGCTTTTCTTTTGTTGCACGGCTACCCTTGATGGGGGCTTCTATGTTGTTATTGGTGATCATGTTTTGTTGACATGAATTGAAAGGGCTGCTTTCATCCCTCAGCTACCTAACGCCTAGCAAACTTGGTGACCCCCAACTTTTTAGAATGTTTCCAAGAATTGTGAAAAGTCATCTTCCTGTAGAAAAAAGGTGGTGAAGTAGAGGATGTACAATGAAAGAGAATACATCTTGAGTGGTGCTTCTGGTAGAAAAAGATGAAGTAGAGGACATACAATTAAAGAAGTCATCTTAAGTGGTGCTTCTGGTAGAAAAAGGTGAAGTAGAGGACATACAATTAAAGAAGTCATCTTAAGTGGTGCTTCTGGTAGAAAAAGGTGAAGTAGAGGACATACAATTAAAGAAGGCATCTTAAGTGGTGGAGTAGCTGATGTAGTGAAAAATAATTGCAAAGGGCTCTTGCAACAAGGTCTATAGTCAACAACAAAGACAAAACTATGAAGCTTTGGACCATTTATGTGGCCATCTATTTGTGGAGCACCTTGTGCCAGTACAACAACCAAACCATTCGAGGACATGACAATTTCCAAGCACAGCTAGCTATATGTGAAAGCAGGGGACTGGACTTTGGACACCCAAATGCTTTTTCATGTTGGTAGTAGCTCTTCTAGTTTTGGTTATCTAGCTTCTCTGGGGCCAGGGTGAACCATCACCCACACTGGTACCTTCACCTTCTTGAGTGGCGCCTTGCATATTCAACCCAGGAAATGTTAGATTTGAACTCAAAGAACTTGATTTAGTCATAGAGTGGGATATTTACCATGTTTAGAAGCCACCTAAAAAAGAGTTCAGGATTTTTACCATGGTACCAATTTTAATGCCGGTCCATCCAAGGTGCTTTGGTGATGTAGGTGTAACAAAACACCTCTGAAAGCTAGAGGCAGTTAATCAATGGACATGCGTGCTGCAACCTGCATGTAGGGGAGAATGAGTGAGAAGCGGTTGTAACTTGTGAGCCTTACTGGCTAGGTGCTTATAGCCATTACTTACTGACTTATAGAACACTACTGTATGAGACAAGTTTAGTGAGCCAAAAAACTCCCTATTAGCTTGCTCAAGTTTTGTGGTGTCAAATGACCTTGCTGGGATTTTGCAGTGTATTCGGAGGGTGCCTTAAGTCTATAAGATTCCCTCCTGACAGAGGAGGTCATCTTCCATTTCTGGATGGGCTCTTACATTTCTGTAAGGGCTTGTCTTTTTGCTTTGCATGTCCATTATGCAGCTGAGCAGGCAATTACTACACATGGTAAGGCCCTTGGATGAGTGCATTACCCACAAAAGAAAGGCTCTTACAGCTGAGTTAATAATTTGTTAAAGACTTCTGCAACTGAGTTTAGTCATTTGTTAAAAGGCTCAAACAGCTGAAGTTAGTACCTAGTTTGTTAAAGACTAGTAAGACTTTTTTGAGTTCTAATAGATATATAGGATTAGAGGCGGGGGTAGGGTTGCTCAAGTAACTAATAACAAGTCGGGTGTAATTGTCCCCCGGTGCATGTGAAAGAGCAAAAAGAGTGTGATTCTTTCTTATTCATACATGTGATGTGCTGTACTGAAGTGACTTATTCATACATCTTTCTGGTATAGTGAAGAGCACACACTCATAGCTGTACTAGTTCTGGGTTGGTGAAGCTCTCGCTATCTATCTAGTTTGGGACGAATAGGCTGAGTTGGCCAAGTAGGCCATTAGCACACTACTAATCGATAGCAACTGTCGTATAATATAGTGCCATAAGTAACCGGGAAATTCAAATTAAAACTGTATTAACTTTTGTAGCGTTAAAATCAGCCCTTTTCTTATTTAGTGCAATTTTTTTGGGAAATTTTCTGTCCCAAATTCAATGTTTTACAATTTTTTTTTAATGCCAAAAATTGAAAATAAAATTAAAAACATAGTTAAAAAATTGGGAGATTTCTATACATGTGGTTCAAGCAAGTAGTAAAAAATATATGAGGGATGTCTAAAACAATTTCTCTCATATCTTTCAATAGAAGTTTTTTGGCTAGATTGGCTTTTGAACGAATGCCACCTTGGCTACATCACCTACTTGAAGGGGGGAAAAAAAAAAAATCGGAAATTATGCTGCAGGCAGTGCTATTTTCATTTCTTTATTAATGACGTCTGAATTCAGAGCTTATTTTAGGGGGTGATCCTTCATTTGTGAGGAGGAACATTATTAGAAGAGAAATTTCAATACCTAAATCAGACTTTTATTCACTCTCAAGTCTCTAGTGTTTGTTAATGTTGTAGTGCAATGTGGACCCGAGTAGTAGTACTAATAAGGTAATGTTATTTTAGCTCAATGAGTAACCAGAGTTAGGTTACTGGAAGCCATATAGCATCATCATCATCATCATCATCAAGAGAAAGTTACATAAGTTTCTACATTAGGTTAATCACTAGATGCTGGTGCAAGGGATTAATACCTAGTACTGTCTTTGAAAGAATACCACACATTGCCACTGTCCTTTCACATGTCCAAAATGTGAAAAAAGGTGGCCAAGTCCAAAAACATGATTGATTGTACCACAACTCCAAGCCAAGAAAGCCCCACACCAAACAGTTAACCTATAAGCCAACATTGATTTTTGAAGGCAATTTAAAGAATGAATTAAAATGCAGCATCAAGCTTGACCCAATTGCACAACAATTATAAGTTACAGTAAATTGGATACAATAAAGTTATCCACAAACTCCTCCCAATTTTTCATACCCTATCTCATCCCCTATCCTGCTTTCATCCCTTGTTTTTCATTATCCGTATAAAGTCCCTAAATCTGGGGATGAAATATGAAAAACTGGGGACCAGTGAGGAAAATAGGGATGATGAAAATTTGAGCTTGTAGTGCAAGTAATGGATTTGCATGGTAGTGCAAGTGTAGATTTGTAGCTTTCCCGAGATGTTTTTTTTGTTTTTTTTGAAGGTAATAAAAGAAGAAGTTTCTATGAGAAATAATAACATTAACTTTGAAGGTAACATGAAAATTTGAGCTTGTAGTGCAAGTAATGGATTTGCATGGTAGTGCAAGTGTAGATTTGTAGCTTTCTTGAGATGTTTGTTTTTCTTTTTGGAAGGTAACAGAAGAAGAAGTTTCTATGAGAAATAATAACATTAACTTTGAAGGTAACATGACGAGAAGATTCTATGAGAAAATGGTAACAGCAGCAATAATGAGTCCCTTGGAAAAAATCATCAATCTTGTGTATGAAGTTTTCTTCATCCAAGGGAGTTCTTCATCATCACCAATGTCTCTATATCTTTTAGTCCTTGTAACTACTCCAACTTTCAGCATAGGTTGTTTTCATGCATCACCTCCATAATTTCATGGGAGAGCAACAATCCAAGGAGCTAGCAAAATTATGACTCTAATATCACCAAAGAATTGGACCCCTTCTCGTGGGATGTACTTAAAGGTTGCTTGGTAGTATACATGGGAGGAGAACAATAGGGTTTTGCGATCTAGATTAAATTACTACATCACTTACTCTTTAGAGCATGGCTTGGAAAATTAGAGGAGTTTGGTGTTCAAGAACCCAAGAGGTTTGTTGATCATTTGTGAGCCTGATGTGTTTGAGTGTTATTTTGGCAATTGGAAATTTTATTTTTCTCTTTCATAGCCTCAATGTTAGAACTACTTTCTCCTCTCATGTTCACAAAAAATATCAACACCTTCATGAAAACACTCATTCTCACACTTGAACACCATATGAGTGTTGAATTTGCTACCTTTGTTGTAGTCTTCATGCAAAAGAAAAAATGAGGGTTCAAACTAGTTTGACCACCAAAATTGATGCAAAAAACAGTTTTGCCCCTTGTTATGGGCATCACCCCCCTTATTCATTTGTCCCCTAACATGCCAAAATTGATTGTGTTCACCTCCTAATTGGAGGACGTTATGAATAACTTTAATGGTTATAAATCCTTTCCTTCAACTTGAAAGGTTTAAAAGTTTGATTCTTTTCCAAATTTTCAATTTCTTCCACGAATGGACAAAAAAAAGAGGATATAATCCCTAGGCAAGAAGTTGCCTTAACCAAGACTTGCAACTTCCCCAAAGAGAAGGAGACTTAACTAAATTTCCTAAACTTTTTTGAGAAGAGGATTCAACTAAGTTTCCCCAGACAACTTCCTTTACCAAGTTGCTCAAAGAGATGGGGACTTGCAACTTCCCAAGGGAGAAGAGGGTTTGGCTAAGTTTCCCTAGGCAATTTCCTCAACCAAGTTGCCTTGGGAGGAAAGGGACTTGGAAGCCCCACCAAGTTGCTCATAGAACATTCCATCTCTGTAGGGAACTTGATTACGACTTCCAAGTCTTCCAATTCCCCTTCTCTCCCAAAACTTCAATTCCCAATTCCTTGGAGAAGGTTACACAATGGATGAATGTTGTGTGTTCATTTATTCTACAAGTTGTCATTGATATGGTGCAATTTTATTTCAATTTTTCAATTGATGTGTAACTTTTCATCCATATGCAACATTTCACAACAAAAAGTTGAAAAAAGGTTGCATAATATGGATGAAAAGTTGAAGATGTGCAATATAAATGACAAGTTGTAGAATAAATTAAGACATACAACATTCATACATTATACAACCTTATAAAGGGAATTGGGAACAAAAATCTTTAGGATTATTCCAACCAAGTGGTATGGGGATGTTGGAAATCCCCAGAAATCTATCTCTAAGGAAACTTGGCTAAATTCCCTTTTCTCTTGGGAAGTTGCAAGTCCCCATTTTCCCTTAACAACTTGGTTGAGGAAATGGAATGAAGATTCAATCAAATGTTTAAAGATAACAATTTTTTTCGTCAATTTTGTTAAAGAAAATGAAAATTTAGGAAATGGCATGTTCCCATGCAACTTGATTAGGGCTTCCAAGTCCCCTTTTTCTTGGGGTAACTTGGTTGAGGAAGTTGATTGGGGAAACTTGATTAAATACCTTTCTTTTCAAAAAAGTTGAATTTTTTTGTTTCTTGAATGAACTTTCTTGCTTGAGGAAGTGGTCTACATTACAAACTTAGAATCTCATGATTTAGTAATGAAAATTATGAAAAATTCGTTCATTCATAATTCATACATTTCACACGTTGATATTGTGCATTGAAAACACATTTTTCACATAGATTTATAAAAAGATGTGAAATTCATGTGACCTTCATGTATTTATAGGTTCATATTTCATCTCTCAACTCATTTATCCTTATGTCAAATGTGTTTTCAATGCATGATATTCATGTGTAAAATGTACAAACTTATAAATAAATGAACTTCACATGATTTTCATTATTAATTCAACACATGCTAAATTTGTGATGTAAGGACTATATTTATCTATGAAAGAAAATGAAAATTTGAAATTTAAATTAAACCTTCAACTCATAAGTTCAAGGGGGATAATAACAATTGCACCAATGTTTTATTTTTTGAAACACTAGTGTAAATTTTTTTTTTAAAAAAAAATGTTCATCGGAGTTTAAATATAGCAAAAAAAAATTTGAAAATAATTTTTTTGTTGGGCATTTGCCTACAACTACATTTAACTTGATGCCACATTTAACTAGTTATGCTTATGTAATGTTTGTTGATTTCAAAATGAAATGAAACATTATTGTCTTCAATGAATCCCTACATTCCTAAGTTACAATTTGGTAATAAACTTTAGAATATTTGTGAAAATTATTATTTTATATGTTTATATTGTCTAAACATGGATGTCATGCATTTAAAACATATATGAAACATGTATTAGTAAGATGCTAAATTTTACTATGGAACTAGGTTAGTTTTGGGGTGGCATTTTGCCAAACCCTATTCGTCATGTGTTGACCTTTCACATTTTTTCAAATTTAAACAAATCAATTTAATAATTTTCATTGAATTGACTTGGTGAATAAATAGGAAGAAAAATTAGCCATAATATCTAAAATGGAAATCTTCATTTAAAAGAACTTTTCAAGCAAACTTCTTGCTAAAAATAAATTACAAGGAAAATGTTGTTGGTTGTTAAAAGTTTTATTTGTCCCTACAAATAATTGAGGTTTTTTACAATCACCAAGCCTGTTATGAAGTTTCAAGTTTATGGAAAACAGTCAAAATGTCACATATAATCAAATGTGGGTGTCCCATTATGTACAAGACTTTCAAGAGATGGTTCTTCACATACAACTAATTAAATATACTGGAATATTATGCTTTGGATGATGATGGATGAATATCAATTTTTGTAGTATTGGAGGATTTTTTTTCAATTTTTCACAACTCACCACACCAAATATACCAATCTTATGAGTGGTACATGCTAATACATTATTTAGAAAATTGTTGACAAATCAACATGGCATTACCTTGAGAATTTACCAAATTAATTATTTTTAAACAATTAAAAATCAGATAATGAATTGATCCATACATGATACTAGATTTATTCATAAAGTCATGGCCACCATTATTTTAATTTGAATAAGGTAATGTGTTTTTTTACAGTTGTTCATTAAAGTTCAAGTAACTTAAATTTATTCCATATCAAGATTCAAAACTGCAAGTTAAAAATCAGAAAAATAATATGAAACATTTGAAAATAACAATAAGTAGGTTTTACAGTGGAAGAGAAATAAAATCCTCAAGTAACACCTAATTTTATCAATTTTAACAATGGTTTTATTTTTGTTTTTTCACTTTTGTGGTGTCACATTGGCAACCATCTATGGGAAGATCTAGTTAGATTTAGTTAAAGAATAGGTTAAACGATATTATTATTATTGTGATCTTGTTGCTATTTGGCCATTTGTATTGGCAAATGTTCAAAATTTGGCAAACCTTGTCCAAGAACTTGACTTTTTTTTCAAAAGTTTCCAAGTTTTTCTTTTTCATTAAGGGACCTCAACCTAGATCCCATTCATTACCTTTCATACATTTCAAATTCTTTGACTTCCACATCATGTGATGGTTGATTTTCTCAAATTCCATATTTCCCAACTAAGTTCATTTTCATCCATTGTCCAATTATGTCACTTAATGTGTTGTCTTTATCATGGTATATAGAAAGTGACAACCTACTAGCCTTGTAGGGTGGTTTATATGGTTGGCAAATGAAAGGTATCATGGCCACATGTGATGTTTAAGGCTTGCAACTAACATCATCTTAACATGAACAAAGTGCCAAGAATCACAATACCACAATTCCTAATTGCAAATTGCCATCAGCCTTCTAAACATTATTTCAACATATTCACACATGATGTTTAGTAGTAACTAATGTTGAGTTCTTTTCGGAGTTTGCAATCTAATCCATATTTACAAAGATAAAATTTTCCCCCTCTATTTTGAAAGAGAGAAAAAGAACAAGGATTAACAAGGATGCATGCTAAACATTGAATTAATTTGGCATTTTAAAAAACTTAGTTAACATTGATGTTTGCTTTTGAAATTTATTTCTTTCAAATTTTTTAATGTTAGTTAATATTTAAAGTGTGAATTGATGATTAATTTTCACATCCTTAACACTAGCTTAACATTGGAGTTAACTCCAAGTGTAGCCATACTTGAAGTGTTTGAGCTCTTGGTTAACTTTGTGTTAGAGCGAACTTTACATTTGTGTATGTGATAGGATGCAAGTTTTTCTTCAATTGGAAACCAATTCAATTTGTGAGCAACAAATTGAGACCTAACAATGTTAATATCTTGGTTGTATTCTTATCAAATCATTTTGCATTTCAATTCACCTAACCATGTTTCTCAATTCACTATTTTTTCACAATTTTGTTTGAAGTTTGAACCTGTGTAAAAGACACAACCATTACAAGATGAGTCATTTGTTTTCCATGTATCACCCATTTCCTTGACTTTGGTAAGGTAAAATAACAATTTTTAAAAAAAAAAGGCATTTTACACAATATTGGGCAATTGGGAAACTGCATAACAGTTTAATTTTTAGGGGAAGATGAATAAGTTATAAAGAGCTCTCCATTATATTTCAACCTTCATTCCTTCCAATTGGTAAAGCTATCCCAAACCCTAAATTTATGGGTTTATTGAAGATAATTTAACTTTAAGCACCCCCTTTACAATTTATATACATGAAAGTTGAACTGTGGTCAAACAATATGAGATAAAATTGAAGTGCTATTGGGAACATCTTGGGGAGCAATTTGGGAACCCCTTGAGAACTTGATGAGAACACAATGGAAACACATTAGGAATAGACAAAAAACTAAGCCCCACCCCTCCCCCCGCCCACCTACCAAAGACAAAAACAAAGTCCTCCATGAATGCATGCTGAGCTTTCTCATTAGTTGCATGAAATTTCTATTTTCAAATTTTTTTTGTTCACCGTTTTCAACTTGGGCTAATAATACCCCAATTATAACACATACTATATACTCAATTGAAACAAAAGATTATGTTTTCTTTGATAATTCTAACAAACCATGAAGCGACTCTAAAAGCGTTTTGATATCACACATGGGGGCAAAACACTAAAATGGTTATGTTGCAAGTGTCATGGAGGCTCTTGCAAGCTCCAAAACTCCAGTTGGAAAGCTAACTCATTATTGGCCTTGCCTACTACCAAGGCAAGAAGGATATTGTGTTTAGAGTTATTATAGAGAATAGTAGCTTAATGGATTTTGGCCCCTAGGTAATAATAATAGGTCTATTTTTATATGAGGATTTTTCAAAAGATGATATTTTGGCTTGTGTTTCAAACTTGAGATTAGTTTTAGAGTTATGATATCTTGAAGGTATTTTGGTTTCTTTTAGAGAATTTTTTTTGAAGATTATATTTTTGCATGGTGAAATATTTGAATTTTCATAATTCTTCTTTTGCCTTAAGATACTTTTTAATTTGTCAGAATTTTTCTTTATTAAAATATTGAAGCAAAATTCTATTTAACTAACTTGGATGTACCTAGCTGGCCACATTGTTCACTTGGGTCACTAAACTAAATCAGTTACCTATATCTGCAACAGTTATGGGATCTCCAGTTAGGTCTTGGGTGAACCTAACACTGGTACCATGGTAAAATCCTTAAGTTGCTTGTAACTTGTAACCATGGTGAACATCCCATCCTCATATTAAATCAGGGTGTCTGAGTCCAAATTTAGTATTTCCTGGGTTAAATATGGACACTTAAGAAGGCCTCACTCAAGAAGGTTAAGGTGCTGGTTAGGGTTTAGGGTTTAGTCAAAATGTGCATTCTTGCAGAAAGTGGGAATGTGGTTTGGGTCTGTAAAGTGACCTTAAAATACTTGCCACATTATCACCACCTTCAGACTCCCTTTGTTGGCATTTGTTAAAGACTAAAGACCCAATTTTCACACCCTATCTAAACTTAGGACCCTATCATTTATCTAAACCTATGAACTGGATCTTGTGAAAAGGCCTTTAAAACCCAACCAAGTTTGCTTCTAATGCAAGTCTTGCTCCATGCAGACCTGCAAGGTCTAATGCTTAGACCTAGTTAAAACCTGGTGTAAAGGTTGAAAAGACATAAAGGGAGGTCAATAATGTAAGCAAATCATATTGTTTTTGGAGGGGTCTTCATGTTTGGAATTTCAACCATGTTATAATTTATTAAAAAAAATAATGTTTTTGCATGTTATGGTAGATCAAAACACAAAGAAATGAAATGCGAAAAAAATTACCCTTTTTCATTTCATACGATCTAATGTTAGAATATATTTGTGCCTATATATATATAATTGATTTTTTTTTTTGGAAATTTATAGTATCTATTAATCATTGTGATTATGATTATGTATAATTGGATTGGGTTTATGAATCATATGAAGAGTTTGATAATTATCATAAGACAAATGGATTTTTTTGAAGGTGTTGATCATAAGTATGTGATAAATTAAAAGATTGACAAAAAAGTGAAAGATGAAAAGAAATGTGAGGGGGATGATTTTTAAAAAAACTATTTCAAATGTTTATTGGATACTTAATTCAAACAAAAAATTAGTGCAAACAAAATAAGAAACATGCTTTGTTATAATGTATATATCTTAAATAAACTCATGATTCTTTGAACTTAATTATTTTTAAAATAATATTAAATAAAATCAGCTTTGTGAAAATTGAAATATAAAGTTCAAACACTAGAAATGAAATACAAAATTAAATGCAGCACATTTTAAGAGGTGTATATTATAGTACATGTACACAAAATTGCCCAAATTGCCCCCTATATATTCAAAATATGAATATATATATATATATATTCTTGAAATTAACATCTGCTTTCATTTTCAATTATAAATCATGATGTCACAAAGTATTTAAATAGTTCCAAAAATATACTTCAAGAAAATAATCATTTTTTATGTTTAAATTTAATTTTAAATAATTGAAAATCTTGAAACCTTGAAAAGTCCATAACGTAATAAATTTAACTTATAATCCATTAATTTTTTATTTACATCAATCATGCAAAATCCCAAAATTCAAATATAGTATGAGACTAACACATTGTAAGATCCGTATTCATGAGTTTTATAAGTGTAAGAAAAAAAAATCAAAATTCAAAAGTCCATTGCATATAGAATATCCACAAATTTGATGTTTGTTTTACATTCTCCAAAAGCCAATTGTGTTAGCTTTACATAAATGAGCCCTTTTTTAATATTTAAAAAAGATATATAATTTTATTTTAAAACATCTAAGAGATACACAAAAAAAGAAAAAAAAACTATGAGTGTGATATTCATTTTAAGGTCACTCTAGTATGCTTTCACATTATAGTGCTCACGATCAAGAACGGTTAAAAAAATTGATTAGTTTATATTAATGGTTCGAAGGTGATTGGTCGATGTGGTGGCATTTAATTAATCCTCACTCTTAAGATTCTTAAGATTTTCACATTTCCTTGACCCTTGTGTTGCTTGATGGTTTTCAAGGGCTCTTGTAAGGAAATTTTAAGGAAAAAATATTATTTACTTCACCCATTTTTTCATATGCTCATACACACTTGGGGCTTACAAAATAACTTACACACAATTTCAGATATGGTAGCCATTAGTAGAGAGGCCCACATATTAGTAGGTGTGTGTGGGTGGACAAAATTATGTATGAGAACTGAATTCACCTGGCAAGGTCCCAGGGTGTTCAGATCTCTTTTGTCTTTGAAGTCATGTTCCTGAAATGGTTAGAGTAAAATAAGATGAGAAAAAAATTCTCTACAAAATACTGGCCCATTGAAAATCTGGTTCAACATAGTCTGCTAGCCAATTTAAGTTACTATCTGGCAGGACCCAACTTCATCCTCTTCTGGGTAAAGGATTTTTTTTTTTGTTAATGTCTTATATGGGGGACCCTTCTAAAAGACTAGTTCCTATCTTGGGCCCAGAAGCCGACCACCCTTTCCTTCCTTTCTTCCAGGGATGGCAATCTACTAGTCAGCTTTTCTTATCAACCATTACCCCCCCCAATCTCAGAAAGGACTGATCAATGTTAGTATGTATTAAGGTCATTATTGATGGAGGAAGGCAAAAGTTTTCAAAACTAGGACAAAAACAAAAAAGAAAAAGTGAGAGAAATTAATGAGGGAAAAAAAAACAAGGAAAGCATAAAAAACAAACACTTTCTTCATCATGGTTGTTGTTGGGAACTAAAATCAGTTCAGCTTAAGCCAAACAAGATGCTGTGAACTAATTTGGGCAGAATACACCAACGGTCCAGTCTGGGCATAAGCTGGTATCCCATGTGATAGGTTGTTGGTGAGTGAGAGAGAGAGAGAGAGAGAGAGAGAGAGTAGGTATAAGTTTGGGACTGGCATCATCAGACTATGATAAGCAGCAGTTTATATATTATGTCTTAATTCCTGGCTACTCTATCAGTGGTTTTTTTGGGGGCAAAATTTCACTATCTGGCAACAAGCAAGCAAGCAAGAAAGAAAGAAAGAAAGTAAGTAATCCTTGCAGACAAGTACAAAGACTTTGAATGTTTCAAAAAAAAATGCCCTCAGTTGCCATAAGTAAGAAAGAATGAAAGAAAGAAAGAAAATAATCCTCACGGACAAGTACAAAGACTTTTAATTTTTGAAAAGAAATGCTCACTGTTGCCACATGATCATGAGGGGAATTTTTTTGAAGTCACCTTAATATTTAGAAAATAGGTTGACATAGTAGCATGTAATTCCTAAAACTTTTCCACTTTCCTGATCTCTCCGAGGTGTAGCCAAAATTTGGCTAAGTCCTCTTGTGAACAATAGTGATCAACCCACCTACCTCAAAAATTTGGAAGAAAAAAAGAAAAAAAAAGCAACTATGGATCCTTCATGATTCTAAACTTTTCCACTTTCCTGATCTCTCTGAGGTGTAGCCAAATTTTGGCTAAGTCTTCTTGTGGATGATAGTGACCAACCCACCTACCTCAAAATTTTGAATAATAATAATAAATCTATGGATCCTTCATGAATCTTATATTAAAAAAACCATATGAAAAAAAAAAAAACCAGATTAAACTAGCCATTTATAAAAATTATAAGTTCCTGACCTGATCCCACCCTCCCAGCTCGTCTTAGGCGATCAAGACAAAGAAGCTGTGCAGTTTATAGCAGCAACAGCTACTGTAGCGCTAAGTCTCTTGCCACCCGATCCCATCAACGTCGTACCTACGTCGTTTTGCTCCTCCTGGTGCTGCTGCATGCAAGAGTTGTCTCTTCTTCTTCCCTCACTGGGCTTGTTGCATCTGCACCCTCTTTCTTTTTTAAGTTCATCAGTTTTCCTCATTTTGTGTGAAGCAACTCATCATTAACCTATTAGTCATGATCTGTATCTCTGCCAAATCTCTAGAAGAACTCTCTCATTTCTCTCTCTCACACACAATAGTTCTTCAGTCTGGCAAACTACATGCTTTTATATTCTCCTGACTTTCTAGCTCTTCCACTAGTTTAGTCGTTGCTTCAGGGGAACAGGCTATTAGAGAATCCATCGTGGCCCAGACTTGAATTTCACCACATCAGACAAAACGCAAACTTGAGATTTGGGCTGCAAGTTCTCATAATTTTGTAGTTGCAGTAGTAGTAGTACTAAGCTGAAATTATGGTGAAGGAGGAGGTGGAATCCAGGAGGCTGCCAGCAGCAAAGGACTACAAGGACCCGGCTCCGGCTTCACTAGTAGATGCCGCTGAGTTGGGGCGGTGGTCGTTGTACCGAGCCGTGATTGCGGAATTCGTGGCTACGCTGTTGTGTCTGTACATCACTATGGCGACTGTGATCGGGGCAAGTCGCAACGCGGGTTGTAATGGAGTTGGGCTGTTGGGCATAGCCTGGGCTTTTGGAGGGATGATCTTTGTGCTCGTGTACTGCACTGCTGGTATCTCAGGTATGGAAGAACAACACTGTAGCACCTGATCTGTAGCACCTGATGTAGTGTTCGAGTGATCTTATATGCAGCTCATCTGCTATTGAAAAACTAGTCCAGAATGAAAATGTTAAGCTCCGAGAGTTGGGTATTCTGATCGCATGCAGGCGGGCATATCAATCCAGCAGTCACCTTCGGTCTGTTTCTTGCACGGAAGGTGTCTCTACCACGCGCACTTGCGTACATGATAGCACAGTGCTTGGGAGCAATCTGTGGTGCCGGGCTTGTGAAGGGCTTCCAGCGGTCATTCTACGAAAACTACGGTGGCGGCGCAAATTTCGTTCACCCTGGCTACAGCCTTGGCACTGGACTTGCTGCTGAGATTATCGGAACGTTCGTGCTGGTGTACACTGTCTTCTCCGCAACGGACCCCAAGCGCAATGCCCGCGACTCTCATGTTCCGGTAAGGGATGAAACCACAAAAGTTAACCTCACACATGTGTCATGAGCCATGGTTTTTTGTGTGAGAAAAACCACATTCTTGCTTTTGTAGTGTCTTTGATGCCAGCTGCACCCATGTTCAGTACCAACACGATTTTTGCTTTGAAACAAAATAAAATCGGGTTAGACATTTTGCAATTTGCATCTTTTTCTGGAAGTCGTGGATGTCATTCTCCAAATGAGTCTGTTTTTCTCCAAATTCGATGTCATTTCAAGGACTTAATTTGTTTCTTTGTGTTTGACATGATGATGAATGCCGGCCAGGTTCTCGCGCCGTTACCCATTGGTTTTGCAGTCTTCATGGTTCATTTGGCCACCATCCCCATCACTGGCACAGGCATCAATCCGGCTCGCAGTTTCGGAGCTCAAGTGATTTACAACCACGACTGGCACCGGCATGTCAGTACCCAAATTATCATAATTCTCCTTCCTATATATTATTGTTCGCTGCTGCTCCGTATCTTTAGGAACAAGCCACTCATCGCATGACTGCTCTGCCCTTTAAATCATATCCATAAGGATTCATGATCAATTTTGTCGCTGTGGTTAGCATGGTGAAGCTCAAGTGGGTCCTTGAGTTATGTTGAAAATGTTTTATAATGGACTCCACATGACCCTAGAATGTAGGCATACTAAACTTTGGGCCGCTTCTGGTTGCATCACAATGTCTGTACTCTCTCTGGAGTTCCCTGAAGGGCAGAGCCAGCCACTTGTTGAACATTCCCTGACAGAATTAGCCGTATATAATATCCACGGTATAATATAAGTATTGTGCTTGACGAACTCAGTTCTGATTTGAACTTTTGTGGGGATACATATGTGCAGTGGATTTTTTGGGTGGGTCCATTCCTGGGAGCTGCAATAGCAGCAGCTTACCATCAGTATGTCCTGCGAGCTGTGCCCTTCAAAGCTTTGAGCACTACTTTCAGCCGGAGTGGCAGCCTGATCACTGTCTAGTTCAGGACTACTAGTGGGGGAAATTGTTCGACGTCGCGGTGATCACCTCATCAAACGTCTAGCTGCCTTCTACTAGAGCGCCAAAAATGTCCATCAGAAATAACGAATTAGTTGGGAAAATTTTATGTCCAAGTGCTATAATCTGTCTGACATCGTTGAACAATGCAGAGCTCATGGATTTCAACTAGTATGCAATAGTTACTTAATTTAGTGCTCCTCTAATTCCCTCTGTCGGTGCCGGCATCATCATCATCATCATCATCATCATCATTTCTCTGTGTCCAGATAATTTCTTGTATCAGGTCAAGGACTCTCAACTTTCAAGTACATTATTATCTAACACTTCCACTAGAGAGTCAAGACCTGAAGAAAATTTACAAACTATACACGATCAGTGCTCACTCCAAGTGCAAACTGTCACAGCTAATTAATTACTAGTCCCTGAGTGCATGCAGCTTTATAATGAGCTGGGTCATGTGGACACGACCAGCTAATTACTAGTAGTATTTTTTTCTAGTCTCTTAATGCAGGTATATATCAATCCACTCTAGATTTGTGCCTATTGCATATGATCACCATGCTAGCTGCTGCAGCTAGCGGTTCTAAACCACACACAACGTCTCATCGACCTTGTTGTAACTTATGTATTTCTAGTCTTGTTGTTGTTCGATATATACTCTCCAGTTTGATTGATCTAGAGTTTCAACTTCAATGATGCCAGCTTACAAAACTGATCTTCGTGTATAGTGAACAGCTGAAGAGTGTTAAATTTGTGATGTTGTTGTATCCCAAAGGGTAAAGTTCAAGCTGCTGAGAGTTTAATTAGTGATTGATTTAAAACTTCCCAATATGTTGCTGGAGATCTTCACTTGCTTATTGCACCATATAATGTAGGCTGGACTTGCTGGATCATAGCAGAAAGTCTGGAATTGAGATGAATCACTAAGTCAAAACATGACATCCACGACCACTATGTCAAAACATGACACTTTGACATGAGATCCATGGCTAGACCAATACAATTATGCATAGCATAAATGACTAAAAATGATATAATCAACTAACCTAATCGAAAAGGACCAATTATGGATCCCATGTTTTGGCGTAGTGAATTAAAGACTTAAATGTTTGAACTTTGAATTTGGTGGTGAAGATCTCTAGAACCTTTTTTGAGGTAGGTCAAAGCACCATCAGGAAATTCAACATTCAAAATTATAGTAGAATATCTTATTGCTTTAAATTTCTTCTTCTTTTGCCCCCCAGTTGTTTTGAACCCTCAAAATTGCAAGTTGGCTTATTGTCCCTTGGGACCGCCTTTTCAATTTGCTTTCATTGTTTAAATTTTCTTTTGAACTTGTCTTTTTGTTTTCATCATGTGTTGGTTGTGTTGTAGATGGAACCTATCTTAAACATTCACTTAGTTTGGACACACAAAAGATATATATGTTCAGATTTTATGGAATGCACAATGCATGGTTAGTTCATGCTTGGTTGTGTAGACTATGGGAAGAGTTGTGAGGATGTAAGCACAATTGAAAGCTAGCAAAGCAAATAATGAAATTATTTATCTTCACAGGGTTGGGTGAAAATAAATATCAAATAGCACCAAAATTCATCATAAAATTACTCTACATTGAATGTTTTAAATTGAATGAGCATTTAGGTTAAAACTAGATAAAGTATACAAATATATTAATATTTTTATAGTTTACTTCTTAAGTTTATAAAAGATAGCAGTGAAATCCAACATAAAACTATTGTACATTCAATGTTTTTATTTGAATGAGAGTGAAAGCACACTAAACCCCTCAAAAGTTGTAGTCACAAATATAATCTTCTGCAATTAAATTTTTTGATAACATATGGACATCACATCTTGGATTATTTTTACTTGTTTTAAGTATATTTCATTAGTTTTAGATTTAATCTAATCAATTATTTTGAAATTTCAACAAATATTGACAATTTTGAATGTATGGAATATGTTTGTGACCAAATAATACTCATCACAAAGTTTGAAAATTTGAATATGTACTTTAAAAGTAGGGTTATTGACAAAATTCTTGGGTGAATTTTTTTATGATGTATGATATTGATATACATCAATTAAATATAGAACAATTTCAAAATTAAAAAAATTTGGATGAAATTTCATTCAAAAAATGTTTTTAGTTGTATTTTTTTAGTAATGAATGCATAATAATATCTTCCTTTTAGGAAAAAACCAGTAGCATATGAAAGAGAAGGAGATTTTATAAATGGGCATTGAAGTATTTTTTCAATTTCCTTTTGTTTGTTAAGTTTCATGAATCACAAACATGAGGCCTTATGGCCATTGAAAAGTTGTAAATTATATATTGTGTGTAAATTGATTTTATTCAATCCTCCTCATCTAATTGTTGGATCAAGATTAATTTTGACCCAAAGAAAAATTTGAGTTCCAAAATGTTGTTGTACACATTTAAATTTTATTGCTTATGTTTAGGTTAGCCAAAGGATGCCATCAAGATTTAATGTACTATGTATTATAATATTTGTTATACATCACCTTTTTTGAACAAAAGTGGCTCACCTTTAGTGTGTTTTCACCCATGATTAAAAATTAAATAAATAAATCATTATTTTGCATTAAATTTTTTAATTTCACATTGTCAAAACAAGTTGACAATAAATTTTGTTAAATGTTTGAATAGCTTTTGAAGTTTACTTTTTGTAGTGTAACCCGAAGAATATTTAACATTATTTACAAACTATATGCATGTGTTAAACAAACATTTTTTTGGGATATCAGGTGAGGGGTTTTATTATTTTTCTGCCCTATTATTATCTAATTATTAAATATGGACATATTTCACCCACCTTATATTTTCATTTTTATTTTCTCATTCAATTTTATTATATTATATCCATTTAATTTCTTAGTTTCAATAATTTTGAAAGCAGAAAGGTGTAAGCTTGGAATAATTTCCATCATAACTTAAACATATGAGATTTTCAAAAAACAAAATACATTTGAGCTTATGAATGTGTGAAAGTATGATTAGGTGATACAAATAGGAATCACTCAAGGAATTTTTTAAGAAGTGATCAAGAAAAATTTGGTAAAAAAAAAATTAGATTTATTTATTTATTTATTTTTCTCCTTATTGTTACATTCATGCAACCCAAGGTTTTGATTATTTTTATTTAATAAAATGCAAGATCCTCTTTTTAGATTTGTAAGATGACAGGGTCAAAAAAATTGTGTTCTTAAAAATATAGGAACTCCATGAATGCCATAATTTTTTATGGACATCAAAAGTTCCCAAGGTTTTAATAAAAACCCATAATGTGCACATGATGTAAGAATATCAAATTAATAATAATAATATATTGTACCAAAAAAACATAAATCATTCATAAAGTCAAGGTGGTCTAAGAAAATGATAATTTGTGACATTCTTCATGGTACCACCCAATCATACTTTCATTTAAATTTGAAAAAAACAATTTGATATATAACTCATTGAAATATAGTCCATATGTATAGTTTATAATTCACCACCTCTAAATGGACATAATCCAATCATCATTTTTTCCTTTTAACATTCCATTTGTTACTATTTCATTTATTACAATTGATTTATTTATTATCCTAATAGCAACTTATAATACCTTTAATTTTTTATACATGCCTCCCCCCAACCCCACCCCCTAATACTAATGATTATCACATACCTTATATTAACCATATTTTGATTTTAGAATAAACATAATCTTATTATAAAATTAATTAGATTGTGAATTATATTCAATAACCAATATATAACACCTTATATTTTTATTTATGTATTTTGTAAACTCAAAGAAGAGTATGCCCCCCTAGAATGTAACATTTGTTTTAAGTATGTGTCAAGTATGTTTTAACATGGAGAAAATGTTTTCTTTCAATTCTTTGTTTAAACATACAATGATATTTATATTTAAACTTAATATATATTTATGTCATTAAATTTTCTAATGAAAAAGTACTTTTGAATTCCATATTGACCAATTAATTTCAAAAGTAATTGTTTTTCTTAAAAAATTATTCAATTTCTTTTTCAAATTTTGTAATCAAAATATATTAAACTCAATGGAAAGAAAAATGATTCCATAATGAAGCTTGAATGTATTTTCAATCTATTTTCTTGTACTAAATATGAAAATTTTCCTCCTTTTGACATTCATTATTGAGTATTTGTCCATAGCTTTATCATTTCATTTTCAACTTGTCAATCTTAAAATCACATTGGGATTTTTGCCCACAACTTTAAAACCAACAAATTGGTGGTGTTGTTTCATTCCCAAGTGTAAGAAAATGTGATTTGAATTTGTCCTTTGGGTGTGTAAAAAAAGGCATTGAATAGTAAACAAAACTAGTCAAAATTAAAGAAATATTTATGTTTTGCCATTTAAAACCATGGCAATCATGGCAAGTTATTGCTTGTTCATTCATATGAATGTTAAGAAATTTAAACAAAAAATCACTTGATGAAATTTTAGGTTTTGATTTTGATTTAAAAGAGTTGAAAGTGAACACTTATTACGTGAAAAGGAATCAATTTTGCAAAGGACTATGAAAAGGACTCATATAATAAAATAATTTTGATGAGGAAAAAAAAGATAAAAATCCATTAGACACATTCAAAAATCATTCATACCTTAAAACTATGGAATTTTAAAATTTTAAAAATTCAAATAACTTTTCAAGATTGATCTCAAATTTTAAATGTTTAAGATTTTCTTACCACATATAAATGGGGTATAATGTACATGATTCATAAAGAAAAATTGTAACTTATTATACAAGAAAACATAAAAATGTAAAAAATGATTTTTAAATTATGATTTAAAATGTTTTTAATCATTTTTAAAGACACAAATTAGAACTACAAAGAATCCACACACTTTCAATTTTTCATATTTATTAAAAAATGATTTAAAAAAAATAATGTATTGGAAATTTATAAACATCTTTTATAATAATTTGCAAAAAACATTGTTTAAAATTTTCATTCATTGATAGTTTTATTTTTGGGCAAAAAGACATGGAATCCTTGTCAAACTAATATCATTGGCTCATTTTATCCTTTTTGCACCCCTTTTAGTGTTTAAAACACAACAAAACATTATGGGTTTTTTTACTAATCAAAGAAATGACTATTGTCCTTTTCAAATATAATTGTAATTACTTAGTCATAAAAAATCACTATGTAGTTACAAAGGCCATTGAAATGTAATGTGATGTCATGGTTTTATGACTATAATTAGTATGATGACTAATGGGCTTTTTGGATAAATATATTATTATTCTTTAAATTATAATAATATGTTTTAAATAAATTAAAATTAATTAATTAAAAATACCCTAACTTTTGTGACTAGAATAACGACTTTTAGTTTCACAACATGATGATGGCATTCCATGTGCAACACTTATTTGAATATAATGAGAGAAATGATTAAAAAAATGGCATAAACAACTTTCTAAATGACTATAATGTAGTCAAATTAGTCGTAAAAAACATGTTTTCGTGTTGTGGTGGTAATAAAATACTTGACTATTAGTCAATATAATGATTCATACATTACTTTGGATAAAATGAGGCATTTATTGGTTAGTCACTATGTTAAAAATGATGTCCAATCCCTCAATGCAACTCTTTGCATCAAGATGCAAGTCTAAAAACTTTACCTTCATTATAACAAATCCTGTCCTTTGAACCAAACACAAAAATAATTATTGTTCTTTCCAACTACAATTATAACTACTTAGTCATAACAATCACTAAGTAATGGCAAAAGACATCAACATGCCACATGGCATCAAGGTGCAATCAGACTAACATGTACAAAAGCAGTCGTAACCATTACGATTGTAAAAATAATAATAATAACAAATAAAATTATTTTTTTATAAAATTTTATTGTGAATACATTATGTGCATATCATAAAAATTTGGAATCAATCTAATGAGTGAAAAATATGTATAAGGATATTTAACCTCTTGTAATCATCGCTTAAAAGTTGCATGAAAGCAGGTTAAAATTAGTTTTGACACTAAAAACACAATTTGATAATATTTTTTTAATGAAATATTTTTTAATATACACCTTAACCTAATAGTATTAAGATTTTTTTTTAAATTAATGTTTTTTTGAAAGACGTATTAAAAGAAACTTTAAAATATTTTAAGAATAAAGCAGTGGTCTAAAGGGGCATGTGTGGCTCTTAATAACGTGGTTGGACCCATCACGGTTTTGCAACTATAGTCAATATGACAACTTGTTGGTTTTATTGGTAAATTTCCATTTTTTTCATTTTTTTCATTAATTAATTAGTTGTAAGAACCATCCACCTTTGCAACTAATAATAACTAAATCTCCCATGATGATGACATGGCATGCTATATATGCCAACAAGATAATGTGGTCCTATTTGTCAACATCATGATTCATGTCATTGATTTGATGAATTAATTTCATTTATTAGTTAGTTGAAAATATTGTTGTCCTTTGTGATTAATAACAACTTGGTCTTCCATGCAATGATGACATGGCATGCCATTTAGTAACAAGGTGTCACAAATTTTGATAGAAATCCATGATTTTTTGTGACATCATAAGTTTTTTGTGTTCTAAATTTATGGAATCGATATTTGTCATGGCATGTTATAATTTTTTATGCCATGAGATTTTTGAAGTCATGAATTCACATGCATGTGTATGTGTACTAAAAAATTTATTATTAAATCACAATTATGACTACAATATTAATGGTTGCTTTGAAAAAAGTGACATATAATTCCTTAACTTTTTAATTATTTAACACATTAATTTAGGTTAACATACTTATGAAGTTAAGCTATGTATGTAGGCTACTTAGTAAAAACCTACTTCATAATATAGGGTACTTTGTAAATTATTTAATTAAACATAAAACATTTATTACATCTAATAGGTTTAAATATACCTAGAATAGGTTATGTTATTAATAGGTTAACCTAGGTAGTTTTACCTAGGTTCCTAATTTTAGGTTTTTTGCCAAGTCAACCTAGGTAGCATCATTATAAGATATTTTGTCAAGTTTGTGCGATTAAATGCAATTATGATGTGATTAGATATGATTAAATGCAACATAATTATCCTAGGATAATTTATTTTTTAGCCTAAAAATGCATAGCTTAACTGAGGCTAAGTTAATAAATAGTATAGGTTGATAAAGGAATTCATCTTAAGTCAATCCAAGGAGGTTTAAGTCTAGGCTATGTTGGTAGGTAGTAAACAGGTTGACATAGGTCAACCAGGGTAACCAAGGTTAATTCAAAATTAAAAATGTTTGAGCTTTATAACTTTGTGTTAAATATAATTAATATAAAAAAATGTGATAGTGCAATGGATGAGGACTTGAACCCCAAAATGAAAGTAATACCTAAGCCATTGGGTTTAAATTAACTAGCTTAGTCTAAACTTCTTGGGCTAGGAGTCCAACATTTGTTTATAATCTAGGCCACTTAGCGTAGGTTATTTAACATAGATAACTACCTTAACTAAATTAGCTAAGTTGACTTTTGGTTAGGTGAGCTAAGCTAAATTGCTTAGCCTAGTTAGGTTAGGTTGACTTTTGGCTATGTTAGCTACATGGGCTAAACTAGGTTGACTTTTAATCATGTGCAATGACTCATTACATGTTTATAGATTTTTGATACATGTCATATTTTCATCAACGTGTCTTTTGTAACACGTAATTGAATAAAATTACTATTGAAATGGCATGCATTTTATACATCATACCAAGGTTAATGATGACATGAAATTTCAATATTATAAGAAAATTTTAAAATCCTAATCATGAAAACAATTGGGCTTTGCAACTAAACATCCTTTGCGACTAAATGAGTGAAACGACATGGGTTTAGCAACTCACTAATCACTAATTGCATATGTCTTTCCTAACTAGTATGTAGTTGTAAAGGCTAGTTGTAAAACCCAAAATGTGTTGTGAAATGATCCATGTGGATGAAAATATCATTATGTAATATTATTAGGAATGTCACACCTTCAAATTTTTAGGCCCATCAAATTCAACTTTAAGGGTGAATGCAGGGTCAATCATGGTTCACTTGGATTATTAAAAAAATCCATATGAAGTCTAGCTTACATTGTTAAATTACCAATTTGTAATATCATATTATTAGTTAAACAATATGAAAATAAGGGGTGTTTTACAACTAGGCTTGCAACTCAATTTTTGAGTTGCAATGACCATTTGCAAACTCACTATATTTCTACACCTATGAATGTTATTAAACAAGTTGCATATTGAATTGAAAAAGATGCAATTCAATTCACTATATATACGATGACACTCTAATGCAATTCATTGCAACTTAGTTGCAACTCTATCACAACAACTCCTTTTCAATTACTATGCAACTTTATTGAATGATTGGTTGTTTCAATTTTTTGAATGGACTTGTTGTTTCATGATTTAATTAGACTATATTACTACAATTTTTTAAATACAAAAGACACAAAAATAAAATAAGTTTCAAAGGTGTTGATTTTTCAAGTTGATAAGTATTTTTTCATAGCCTATTGAAATAGATTTGATAAGAAACCAATTGGGTTTAAGCTAGAAAGTTTTTATTTGAAATTTTAAAACTTTGAACACCTCATCTAAAATTCTTTTAGTTTATGTAGTATTTTTTCATTTTTTCTTTACTTCAAAATCCATTTGTAGATTGAGTTTGATCTGTCATTTTGTTATTTATTTAAATAACACTCAAACATACTTTTGGCAACCCTACCATGGACATCAAGTTAGTGATTATGGTTTGGCAAAAACAAAATTGGTAAAGGAAATTATTTATTTTGCAAGAAATAAAATTTTGCACATTTTTATATAAAAAAATTCAATTTGCAAATTACAATATGACACCAAGTATGCTCATTTGAAGTCAAAAAAAACATGTAAAAAAATTTATGCTTGAACATAAAAGGCATGGAATTGTTAATGAAGTGGTTACTCAACTTAATAAACATAGGGATGAAATGTGTGCATTAAGAGAGGTTCATGAAGGTGAGAACGAATGATGAACATACAACCACTTTGCAAAATATGATAGGAGTGGAATGAACCAAATATCATTTGGTCATATTCACCATTGAACTTGTTATAGACATTTTTTATTTAGAATCTTGTTGAAAAAATTGCATGATTTCAAATGAGATTCAATAGATCATGAGAATTGCATAATCAAGCCCAAGAAAGAGGTTTGATTTTTTCACGCATTAGTGTCAAACCAAAAGATGAAACAACTACAAGTTTGATAACCAAAGCCACCCCAATTTCAATAGGTCACTTTCACATTTGTCTTGGGATTTTTGTGGTTATGAAAAATGTTTATTTTTGCCAAATTTTCAGCCATTTGTGTTTTAAACACCATCTCAAAATCAATCACAAATTCGCTTCAAAATAAATTCCTACCACATCAATAGGTATTACCACGATAGCTACTCAACAATAGAAGTACCCAGAACTTCGATAGCCAAAAAAATATTTAGTAACCTAACCACTTGTATTTAAGTAGGAGGAATCCCTTTTGTTTCAATAGTGGTTGATGCTTCTAATGGATTTTCATTTGTGATTTCTTTTGGATTTACTTAGGAAAAGCTTCTCATTGACCTCCAACAAGTATGGGACAACAATCGAATGCCAATTCAACACACACACTATTCAAGCAATACATTTGGGAGGTGGTAATGGTCCTTAAAGAAACGGCATTTGAGGAGGTGGTGATAGTCCTCCAAGGTAGCTTGGGAGCCACGAGAAGAGGAGGCAAAATTGGAGGAAATTTGGCAAGTTGTCATGGACCATCAATGGTCAATTAGGTGGTGGACCACTATGTGCGTCCTCGGATGGAGGTCTACCAAATGGACCCCCAAGAAAAGGACTTCCTTGGAAACCCTAGTACCCACCTTGGTACCCCATTCCAACTTCGAGAGTAGCATCAATTTTGATAGTACTTCCATTGACAAAAAGGTGCTACCATACCCAATATGTGTACTTGGATTTGAGCTAAATGCACATATTCAAGTGTTAAGAAAAGCAATTACCATAGATGGTGAACACAATATTATGGACATTGTCAATTTATTATGTTTTTCTTTTCATGATGACATTTATAAATGGGAAAAATATTTCATGCAAAATCATTCAAATTGTGTTTTTGACAAATTGGAAGGTTTTTTTGCAAAAAATATTAAAAGGTTCAAACTAATGAACAAGTCTACATGGCATTGTGTGTCATCAAGCAAGAAAAAGATGAAAATGTGAAATTTATTATGAAAAAATTTGTGAAAATGATACAACACCTCAAGGGGAACATTAGTTTTAAAAAATAAAAAATGCATGAGTAAAAATATAGGGTGCAATATATTGATTGTTGGGTAAAAATATATGTTAATTAGTTTTTAAATAGGGTACATTTTATTCAAATAATCAATTTAATTACAGTATAGGGTATGTAATAATCTAAAATAATGGATTATAATTAATATATGGTGGCTTTAATATGTATATACTACAAAATTAGATAATAATAAGGTGATAAAAAATAGATTGGACAATTATTTAATACCCCCCTTAAAAATGGTCATTTGACGCACATAGATTTCAAACTTTACGCTAGTGTCCCCTCTAGGTACAACACCCTCTTCAAAAGTTTATAATTCACATTATGATTTTTTTTTTGTTATGCATTAAACTAATAGATTAATGAATGAATGTTTGCAAGCTAGCCTTGCGGTTATAGGTTAGATTATTATAAGTTGACACATGATGTACATTGATTTTTTTTCAAATTTCAATTGTTGCATCATTAGTTAGCATTCCAAAAAGGATTTAACGTTAAATGGTGATAGGTTTTAAGATTTTATCTAAACATTAGAAATATTAATTTAAAATTGCTACCAATTAAATCAAAATCCAAATGTTGTGAAAACATTTTGAAAATAATTTAAACCAAAATTTGTATAAAAAGGAAAATTTTTGCATTTAGATAATGATTATATTATAGCATAGTGTCCAATAAAATTTTGAAATTAACTCTCAAGGTGTTATTTTTCCATTAAAATATATGCCCATATCATTTAGAATGAATTTCCAAAGTTCTACCCATCAGCAAAAACTTGAAACAATCAGAGTGGAGATAGATATCAAGATTGTCATATTCAAAACAAACATTTACATACCAAGTTACTTTATTTATAAAAGTGGGCCAAATAAATTACTAGAAACATTCCATAGCCAATCCTTATCATAATTTTGTTATTAAAACCATTTATTCACAATATTAATGATCTTCAATCCTAGCATATAATTGGTTGTTTGAAATCATTTTTATTTACACATAACTTCGTTTGTTTTCACTATTACAAAATTTGAGTGCAATTCACTAGTCCCCCTTCAATGGATTGGTGAATCCATTGGCTCCGCACTAAGTCTCATTCAATGGGACCAAGGAATTTGTTCAAAATTCAATGAAAACATTGAATGAACAAGGCACCCATTTCTTGTAGTGTTTGATACAACAATTGGTATTTGTTTTTCAAATCTTGAAGATTTAATGACCTTGAAACCCATGGCATGGCCATGGGGTGAACTACCTTTTTGTGTGTCTAACATGAAATTTACCCATCAAAATATGAAATACAATTGTGACATGTAATTGTCAAGTTGTGACGTAAACAAAGGGGTGTGTATAGTGTAGATGTTCAAGGTTGGGAGCATTTGAAACCATGGCTTTACAAATGCAAGTTTTGCAAAAAGTTTGTACTAAAATCTATGAACCTTATAATCCCAACTTTCTTTAAATCATAGAAGTGAAAATTCTGAAATTATTGAACCTTAAAAGAAGGAAACTCTAAAATTTTGTCATGTTATCAAGTTTGGATCAATTATCATGGAGTGCTTTTTTTAAACAATTGCCTACAAACTGGAAGAATCTAATCCTAATTTTTGCCTTCTTATGTAGTTGTATGTTGTCATTGGTAAGCAAACTAAGAAACTTCATTCATTTGATGATGCTGATTCCAAGGATTTGCAATTGTTCGTGCAAGAATCTAAAGGAGTGAATGAGAGATCCATTCAGGAAATGGACAAACAATCATGTTTGTCACAAAATCAAGTTCCTATCAACTTTGACTACTAGAAAACTTGGTCCTATGCCACTACAAAATTCCACTCAAATTCAATTTTAGTGGAATGGGACTAATCCATACCATTGTACATTGGATGTAGTGGATTGGTCTAGTGGATTGCTCCACTCGAATCCAATTCAAAATGCTAAAAAACACAATTTTCTTCTTTTAGATGCCTCCTACTTCCAAAGCTCATAACTTTCTCAACTCCTATTCAAATTCAATGATCTAAAGTGTTATGAAAGCACCACCTTAAGCTCTATAATTCATCTTGGAAGTTTAAAGGCAGTTGAGCAGGATACAAGGACTTTTTGGGTGTTTTTAAAACGATTTTGTAATGTTGAGTGCAGCACTTTTTTGACTTTTTGACCATGCACACTTTAAAGGGCCATAATTTTCTCATTTCTAATCCATTTTTGACAATTTTTAGTGCTATGAATGCGCCAAGAAGAAATCTCCAAGTTTTTTTTGGACATCATAAACAAAGGACCCCTCCTTTGAAATTTTTCAAACTCAAATTCTTATGTGCTTGGACATTAGCCTATCTACGTAATGCATTGGTAAATAATAAAACTTCAAATTTATTAGATTTTTCTAATGATGGTACAACCAACATAATAATAGCCAACATAAGTATAAGCAACATACATATATCCAACCTAGGTATAGCCAACATAAGAATAGCCAACTAAAGAATAGCCAACCTAGGTATAGCCAACATAAGAATAGCCAACTAAAGAATAGCCAACTAAGGTATAGCCAACATAGATATCGCTAACATAGGTATAGCCAATTTATGTATCACCAACATAGGTATCACAAACATATGTGTAACCAACATAAAAATAGCCAACATACATTTAGTCAACCTAGGTATAGCCAACATAGATATCACTAACATAGG
>Ga0116231_10003242_pt1 | contig 33968 bp, 26 predicted proteins | sample S1TSphgellanicum_2_FD_89695 | JGI IMG/M metagenome (GOLD analysis project Ga0116231, IMG submission 89695) | Host-associated microbial communities from peat moss isolated from Minnesota, USA - S1T2_Fd - Sphagnum magellanicum MG | ecosystem: Host-associated > Plants > Peat moss > Unclassified... | reverse complement strand
CATTCAATGGATATTGTTTACTTTTGTCATAATGAAATCAAGTGAATGTTTAGTATGTGCACATGATAAAATCAACAACTTAAATGAAAAAGAGTATTAATGACTCATTGATTGTTTTAAAAGTAGACTATTCAACCCCCCTAACTTCATTGAAGTGCAATGGGCACCAACTTTTAACTAATTAATATTCAACCAATGAAAGAATAATAATAACTTTTCATTATTTTAAAAAAAGACTCCTCACACTCTCCCCCTTGCCCTCCACCCCTTTAACTTCATGAAAGTGCAATGGGTAGTAGTTTCTAGTAATTAATTAATAATCAAACTTTCTAGATTTGCTAATTAATAACTCAACGTTTGTTGAATATAAGAATGATCAAAAAATGAGTGTCAAATTTGGTTTTCGAAAATTAATTAAATATTTTCATTGGACTTTTTGAACTAGCCTAGCTACTATGGTATACAAAAAAATATTTAACTCTATGTATCATCGCATTCAAAACACACATGATGCATATATTTTCAAACCACAACTCAAAAAAATATTTACAGGATGAATGGTCTACGATTTTCATGAGGACATTTATGTTCTCACACAAGAAACCTTTTAACATGGATAGCTTCATTTCAAACTTTGTATAATCTTGGGGAATGTTTGAATTAGATGAAGCAACAATGGGGTAACAATATGCGTAACATATAAGCATGAATATTATTTGGTGACTAAACCAACATGAGTGTGAAATTGAAATAATATTTTAAGTATATTTGTGTCCACATTGGGAGAATATATTTTGGCAATTTTTTCCATGCATGAAATATACTTTGACGTACTCATATATTCTGCTACATTTCAATGTGATGGTGTCTGTGTAGCTATCATCACAATAGCCCAATGGAAAGCTAATTGTAATCCAATTGAATATTTCAACAATTACTTTCCATTGCCTAGCCCCAATAGCTTACAAATTTATTACTGATGAGTGATAGGATGATGGTTTTGATCCACATGAGTTCGATTTGACAAATTTGATTCATGGTCTTCATCCTCATATGTTTAACTTTATGTGTAGAAGGTTAAATAGTTTGAATTTCTTTTTTTTCCATTCAATCTTAATAATTAATGCACTAGTACAAAAGTGAAGTGCAATTCACTAGTTTAAATCAATATGGGACCTTAAAAATGAAATCCATTCACCCCACCTTAGTCATTTCATCTTGCTTAAAAATCATGTCATTATGTAATCATCATGTTTCATCATTAGTTGACATAATACACTACTCATTGAAGTAATTCATTATGATAAATATATTTCTTTTGATGTTATTTTAGATACCCCAAGGTATTATACCTTAGGTTCTACTTTAGACTATTCCACCTTAGGTTATTTTCAATTTTTTTAGTTTTTTTCACCTTATGTTATTTTAAACTATCTATTTTAGGTTCATTTTAATTATTTTTGGTTATGTTAGGCTATTATACCTTAAGTTATTTTCAATTATTTCACCCCAGGCTATTTTCAACTATTTTCATTTATTTTAGGCTATTCCACCCTAGTCTATTATAGGTTATTCTATCCAAATATATTTTCAATTATATTAAATTATTCCACCTTAAGCTATTTAAAGTTATTATATCTTAATTTATTTTAGATTATTTCATTTAAAATTATTATAGCCTAAACTCTTTCTAGTTATTCTACCTTAAATTATTATATGTTATTATACTTTAGGTTATTATAGGTTTTATCATAGGTTATTTTGGGTTATTTTACCATAGTTATTTTAAGTTAATGGTAGTTATTATACCTATGTTCTACCTTAGATTATTACAGGGTACAACCTAAAATAACTTAAGGTAGCATAACCTATAATAATTTAAAGTGGAATAATCTAATATAACCTAAAATATATTATAATAACATGGGGTGGATTAGTCTAGAATAATTGATAATAATTTAGGGTAAAATAACTTTAAATAACCTAAAATGAAATAACCTAAAATAAGCAAAAATGGATTAGTTCATAATAATTTAAAATAACTTAGAATAACCTAAAGTAAAATAACTTGAAAATAATTTAAGGTGGCCTACATATAAACTAAGAAAAGACTATGCATAATAATATGTGGTGACAAATCATTTCACTTATTTAAATGATGATGCAATGATTAAAGACTTGTTCTTTAAACATGAAGATGAAAGGAGGTGAGGGGTTTGAACCTTCACATTTGCACCTTAAATTGAAAGGCTAAGTGACCTATGTTAACTTGGGTTTTAGATGGCTAGGTTAAGCACCAAACCACCTTATGCGGTTAGGTGTTTAACCTAGTTATGAATTAAAAGGCTAATTTAGTGAATTAATCATGAGTATTTAATTAGCTATTAGTGAATTAACCATTAATCAATTTGATTAGTTGTTAATGAATTCACTTGTTTATAACAATTGGTCCTTGTTCATTAAAGGGTTGGTCACTTTCATCATGATAAATTTGTTCAAATTAACTCAAAATGTAATGAAATATAAAATCAACTTGGACATAATATATTGGTGTAATGATGTTCAATAATCACTATTTAGTTTACCAAACTTATCATCATACTCATTAGATAGATTTATGTGTTGATATCAACAATTACAAATTGTTGTCGTAAATGAAATATCACCTGTTAATGCTAGAATGTTTAATATTATAAATAATATGTTAAGGTTCATAAAACATATTTAGAATAATTTTTTTGGTGGTCTTAACATTAACATTATCATGTCAAGTAATTTTTATCAAACACCCCTTGTGAAAAATATTTGAATATTTCAAAATGTCAATGACAATGTTAATGCATAGCACCAAATTTATGGCTTGAAATATGTTTGATGTTATGAATCAAATAAAATTACGTGCAATTTAATATGATGTTCATACAAATTATTTTAAAAAATTCTATTGCTATATAAAATATAGAAATATTCAATTTACAAATTCAATATTTTCAATATTTACAACATTCAAACTTGTGAAAAAACATAATGAGATGTGTTCATTAACACATTAGGCCCCACATTTATTTTCAAAAAAATGGACATTAATCACCCAATGTCATGTTCACCATCTTACAAACTATTAAATGATCCTAGCAAAACTACAATTCTACTTCATAAAATTCATATAAATATATATTTTTATTGAATTTTGTGTTGGTAGGGTGAAAACACATTACGAGGGGGGCAACTTGGGCAAATTCATGACATGTGCATAAAATATACACCTAAAAATGTGTTACATTTAATTTTGGATTTCATTATTAATGTTTGGGTTGATATTTTGATTTTCAAAAATTTAATGCTATTAATATTATTAATAATAATAATATTATTATATATATATATATAATTCAAGTAACAATCGATATATTTATGGTATATGTAGTATAATAAAACCCCCCCTTTTTGTTGGATTGCATTAAGTTTGGGTTTCAATTACTCAACAAAAAAATGTTGGAAATGAAAAATTTTAAAATGGCCCACCTCACATATCTTGTCATCTTGCATTTGAAAATGATTTTTTTCAAAATGTTAATTTACCACATATTTATGGTCATCGCTTTGAAAAAACATCAATTTGCAATATGATAAAATTATCAACTCTTCACATGGTTCACAAAGTTATTCCAATCATATGGAATCAAAATATTTAATGGATATTAAAATTTTCATTAAAAGTAAAAATCATTTCAATTTTCTTTTTAATATATTTACATTTTTTAGTACATTGTGATGTTTTTTTTTGGCATAAATATACTCTAACATCCCATGATATGAAATAAAAAATTTTAATTTTTTTGGCATTTGATTTCTTTGGGTTTTGACCTACCATAATATGCAAAAACATTGTGAAAATCCTTCATAATAAGGACGTGGTTGAAATTCAAACATGGGACCCTTGAAAAGTAGTACATTGCAACAATAATCTTGGGCCCCTTTAGTGTTCTTTCACCCAATATTTATGCAACGTTTGATAGTTTTCTAAATGGAGTTGATAATATATTTAAAGCAATAGCATGTAGTACAAGACCATAATTTGGGTAATGTTTCAAATTTCAAAAATTGGAACACTAAAAAGAAAAAAATTCAATCATTACTATAATAATAACATGAATCACAATGAACACCAATTAAACCTATCACCAAATATATAAGAGTTGGTAAAACCTAATCATTTATCCTAGCAAGGATTCAATTTCTAATTCAACTTGTCACAACAAAAAGCCATCCATCATTCTTAATGATTATCATTAAATGTTAAAAACCATGACCTAACATATATAGCTTTATCTCACTTTCAAACAAAAATAAATAAATTATTGGTTCCTCTTCAACATGAAAACTTCTATGTGAATTTGAGAATAGATTTAAAAATGAATTTTTTAAAAAAAAATTGCAACTTGGATACCATTCATTCCTCAATTTAAAAACTTGTATAATTGTCGTGTAATTATACAAGCTTTGAATATACATTTTTTACACCAACAATATGAAAATTTCAACGATGTTCATAATTTTCAAATGTCTCACATCTTATGTGTTATAGAAACAAGAATACACCATGCATCAATTGATTTGCACAAATTTATAAATTGATCAAAGTATTTATACATGTTAATCCATGATGGTCATGAGTTAATAATGATGTATGACATATTACACATGTGTTTAAATTTTTTCAATGCAATAACCAATTATAATTCAAAATGCATAGCTACAACTTTCAATATTGATCCATGAAAAATTATTGTATGTGTGTATAAAGCTCATTCATGTTCAGTTATTATTTTCATAACAAATTCCATACTATAATTCAACATTTTCCAAAATATTGTACAATCATCATTTAGGGAGATTTTAATGTTATCATTTTAGATGAAATAATCATTAAAAAAAATTTAAAGAAAAAAAAACAAGCGCTACTAGATTTCATGTAAAAATTAATTAAGTTAAAATCACAATTCAATAGAAGCATCACAAAAGCTAAATCTCAATTAGATCATATATGGATGAATGTCCTTAGAAGTGAATGCAAATTTGGTGTAATTGTAACATATTTGTCAAATTTTCATAAATTGATTTATATTGCATTCAAACTACCAATCACACTTCCAATGTTAATAAGAAACCATCAATATTTCCATTTTAAAATAATGTAATGTATGACTATGTGTGTGCATACATGTTACATTTTCCATTTGGTGACACCCTATTGGTCACTAGATGCAAAGGGCACCTCACAACCTAAAATTTTAATTTAAAATTATTTTTCAAGCATTAGGTGCCAAAAAAAATTCATTTAGCAACCACAAGACGCAAAAATATTTGGAGATTTTTTAATGTAAATACACCCACCAACAACAACAACAAAATACCTTTCATCGAAAACCATAAACCAAAAATAAATAAATTATAATATTTAACAATTGCCAAATCCTCAAACTTATAAGTTAAACATTCATGGAAACAAAAATAAAGCTTAAAGTTTAGGTGAAAAACTTCCCCAAATCTTTTCATCCAAATTTTACTCATCCAAATTCCCATTTGTTCAGAGCATTTAAACATATTGTTTAATGTTTACGCACCCCAACTCCTTAAAGGATTCAAATGTGAGTCCAAGTAGAATACAGTAGAAGAGGGAAGAGTCGGGGCATGCTCCTTAGCTCACAACACTTTGAGGGGTAGAGGGGCGTGTTGGGGCTCCAGGATGGGACTAGGAAGAGTTAACAAGCTCCACTCACTCAAACGGCCTGCACACAACCGACACAAAGTGGTTAGTGCATAGTTGGAGCACCCTTTATGCTAGGACGAGCCACGGGCAACACGGACACACTAGACTCACCACGGCCTGGACTTGGGGGAAGCCACCACCTTCCCCCTTATAGTATACTCTGTGGCTGGCCACAAAGGCTACATCTAAATGGTTTTTCTCTCCCGGGACTCCCATTGCGCCAAATGGGACTCCCGCGACTTTGGAGCCCCATAACTTTGCGAGCAAACCTCGAATCGTGATGCGGTCTAAAGCAAAGTTGTAGCTTTTGTCAAGAGCTTTCAACAGTATGTGGCACGCCCCCTGAAGCCAAGTAAATCGGGTCAATTCCCGACTTTTTGTGGTCGGGAGTCAAATTGCCAGTTTGACTCCTAGCCCTTCTTTTGGCCATAACTTGTGTTTCATATGTCCAAATGAGCAATGCGAGCCCATTTTAGACATCTACGTTCCAAAATATTTTCAATTATATAAAGAACGCCATAAGCCATTGAGTTTTGACCCCTGCAATCGCTCTCTGAAGTTTCGGAAGTCCTCCGGGACTCCACCTCCCAAAATGGGAGTTGCCTTGGGAGTGTGAGGGTTCACTCCCTCATACTCCCTCACACTTTCTAACACTCCTAGGAGTATGTGATGTGACTCTCGGGCTTCTTTTGTTTCAGGCTTTTTTTTGGCCCGCACCCTTGCGACCTCTTTGCTTTGACTCTTGGGTTTCCTCTTACTTTGACTCCCGAGTTTCCATTTGGCCCGCACCCTTGCAAGCCCTCTTTGCCTTGGTCGCAAACCAAAGGCTAGGGTTGCGACAAATGTCATGCATAATGTAAGACCTTTTAAAATGAATTGTTTACACTTGCCAAAAAAAAAAAAAAAATTGGGGTTGGGTGAAAGGGGTGGGCATGTATGTTTTTAAATAATGTAGAATCAAGTCCTTTCTTCATAAAGCTAACAATCTATTAACCAATTTAAGTTGATAATGAAAACATTTTCATTATATTTTCTTGTAAATTTTAACATAAAACATTATTTCAAGATAGAACTTCCCGTGGCAAAACTGTTTATTTATACTGATACATTGTTTGTATGTACCAATGCACACCTTTCTTTGTCCTTTGTTATTTGTTTGTTGTGTGTGGAAGGCATGTGGGCAATCAAAATGGTGTGGTGGTGGTTGTTGTTAATTGTACAACAAAAGTTTGAATGTTTGAAAGATATGTGTTTGCATTAGATGCACTTGAGAGCTTTGGTTGTGTCTTGGTGCTTTGATAACCTATGATCAAGCTTTGATGCCTTTGCAGGTGCCTCGATCAAGGATTTGTTGTAATCTTTACCTCTAAGGATTATGTTTTTCCCTAAAGTGTTTAGCTCTCTGGCCTTTTTATCCTTCTTAGTCTCCTTTTTATTTACAACAAGAGTTTCATAAAAACCAAGGCTAATAGGGGAGCGGGTGGTTTTTTGTGTTGTGAGACGCTAATACCCCATCAAGCTTTGTTAGTTGTTATTCACAGACACCATGCCCCACCACCAAAGTTTCCATTTGCCCATGGCAAGCCCCTATCTATTATTGTCTATAAAACATTGTCGAACATTCTCCCCAACCTTTGCTGTTGATTGCAATTGCAATGTGGTATATAAAACATAGTACCATAACTACGCAAATTTTCCATTTTCACAAAGATTTGAAATTCGGCTAAAAATAAAACTTTCAAGGTTTTACGTTTTCAGCATTCAAAGAACAACATTTGGAGTGTAGCACAACCACAATGGAGTTGTAAAAAACCATTTCGTCACTTTTAGTTTAAGGAACACATAATGCATTTGAGTGCAACATAGCAATTGTGTAAGTACTTAAGGTTTAAGCGTTTTGTGCATGGAACTTGTGAAGTTGCATTAACTTGTGAAATTGATAACTTTAAGTTTTTTTTATAGTATTTTCTTGGTACATTAGGGTTTTGAATTATTCTAACAATGGAGTCATTATAAGGAGAGCCTCCAACAAAGCTCGAATGTTAATTTGATTGAAAAGTTTTCCTCCCTTGCAACTAACCACATCACTATTAATTTATGTTTACCTACTTTCACTACCATCACTATGGAAGATGTCGACAATGCAGGATAATTTAATAATGTAGAAGATGTCGAAAGAATCATAGACGAACATGGAACACACATGATGCCATTGGTAGGGGTCATGAACTAAGGCCATTTATTTCAAGAGGTGTTGCCCATACACACATAAGAGGATCCTTACATGATCTAGCTACTTGGGTGACAAAAATATATTGACATTATCTTTAATGTGCGCACAAGATGAATAGCAAAGGTATTTTTTTCACTTCATTTTTTTTCCTCCCTCATTTTCTACCATTATTTCTTTGTTGTTGCTTGTTAATTTGTGTGTGCATATTATTGTTTGCTTGTCTTTTTTCATATGTTTTTACAATTTTTTGACTCCACAATCAAACCCTTAAAAATATATATATAGTTGATATCAAATGACCTAAGCAAAACAATTTTAATATGTTGCAATATTCCTTATTCCACTTCTTTTTAATGTTAAGTCAACATCTTTTTCCATGTTTTGGGCCCTTAAAAAAAAACAAGGCATATCAAACATAATCAACCATTGGAGGCAAATATACTCTTAGGCAACTTGCCATAGAAAACAATTACGTTGTAATGTGTTAGATATGTCAAAATTGTAGATCAATTGTAAAGAATTAGAGTCAACAATTACATTGTATTTGTTCTCTCATTCACAATGAACAAATTTCCAAGAGGTTTTGTGCCAATAGCTTGATAACAATTTTGTAATTTTGTCAAGTTATTTCTAGTCACATCATATTTGTAACACACTTGCAGAATCATGTTTGTAGCAATTGTTTTGCCATGTGTTGTGGTTGACTGAATTTTACTCATAGTTAACTTGCCATTGAATTTTTTTATATTGCAATGTGTTGGATATCACAAAATTTCAAATTGAATTTGGGTTTTACTATTGCGTTTTCTATTATGGCATGCTCATGTTTAGGTTTTCAAAAGCCCATCCCACAATACTAGAATCTACAAATGTAGCATGCGACAAAGTAGGATAACATGTGTGGCCTTGTATCTTGAGGATGAGGATAAAAAAACTTGCAGTGGAAGCACATTTTGATTGTAAATGACTTGACAACCCTATTGGCAATTGGCTTTCCTTCCAATGTAAGTTTTACAAAGTTTGCATGAAAGATAAAAACACGCTTTCGTATTATAAAATGATGAACCATTGGCCTACTTACAAAGGACCTCTTGAAGATGTACCTAACTTGGATCAAATGTGAAACAAAGAAAATTATTAAGTTAGGTGTGAAGTTTGGCAAAAACATACCTAGCTGAAACAAATGTCCTACTTTAAATGAAATAGATCTTCCTCCTAAATGAACTGCATTGAATTTGAAACTTGGGAAAATGGGGGTTATGCCACCTTAATGGCCTAGATTTGTTAAACAAAAAGACACATGCATCACTAGTAGTGATGATGATTTTTCACTTACTTAACAAAAAAACAAGGGTAAGCAACTAAGTGTCCCTAAACTTTTCATTTCTAAGGGTAGTTCTTGTGTATAACCTACCCCAAGGAGAAGGTGAAAGTTCCTTCCTAGAACAATAGTGCCACACCAATTTTCGATTCTTAGTCTAATGCAAACTAATCCTTGTTTTCAACTGCTAGCTATTACATTTCCATAGAAAAATGCAACATATTTATGTAGAGTTGAAGTTGAGGCAAGGACATTAGCAACTACAGAAACATTCACAATAAAAGGTGTTTGTGAATTGCCTTTTCCAAAAAAATGTTAATGAATGGGTTGTTTTCCTTGTTGTTAGAGATAGACATGGTTATGGACATGATTATTTTGCAAGATCCCAAAAAATGCATGGCAATCCTTATGAACATGGAAACAATAGGTACTTTATGCAACAATCTTATTGTTGCATTTGGGTAATGGAACCTATATCTTTCTATAAGTCTACATCCACCTCCCTTCATGTTTTTTCAATTCTTACAACCATTTATGTCAATCTGAGGTTGCATGTAATCTCTCTATGTGTTAATTAGTTTCTAGATCCTCTTCTGGGAAAATGGATGTATTGACAGAAGTGGTCAAACAAATTGTGAAAAATTGTTTGGTTCCATGGACATCCAATGGGGTTGAAGAGAAGACAATGGAGAGATTTTGAGAAATCAAGTGTTTGAAGGTCTATTTGCAATACCTAACATTGAAGAAAGAAGTACAAGGCAAAGCAAGTAGGTGTTTCATTGACCTTTAAGAAGAAAAAAAATGAATATGTTTTGCTACAACTTCATGAATCTGATGAAAAGGTGTATATCACAATTTTTTTCTTTCATTTGATGCCATACACATAGGAAACAACATGGGAATTGCCTTGGGATCCATAAACTTGGGTGGAATTATTGCCTCTAATACTTAGAGGTTATAAAGACCTTCCTTACTCACATTGGGCCTCAACATAGAACCTTGGTTCCTATTGCCATTTATATATTTTGTCACTACCCATCTTGGTTCACACAACCTGACACAATCTAACCATTAATAACATACGTAAATCTTTGCATTTGGTTCCTCAATTCTATGTTGATCTACATGCAAGCTCAAGGTATTAAAGAAGAGAAAATTTTTGGCGGCTAGTCATTTGTGCATTGTTTATTCAAGTGGCACCTAGTGGCACAAGTCCATAGTGCCCATAGTACCACACTAAGTAGGAGTTGTAGCACATATTGGTTGAATTGGAAAATGAAACATAACCTTTATCCTTGGAAATATAATGCCCTCCTATTGTCCATGCATTTAAAATGTTTTATAGATCACTTTATGGGAGATGCCCACTAGAAAAAAAATTATGCCCATGTTTTACGTTATTTATATTTTTACATTTGTAACAATTTTAGCTACTTCTACATTGGCAAATGTTTTCATTATTTTTCATATTCCCGAAAAATTATGTTTCCAAAAGTTGCATCCATTTGCTCATCCTACTCATGGGTGTAGTCATATTAACACATACCATTAGTAGTTGTAACCATTTCTTAATTTTTTGAAATTTGGATTGTAGAAAAATAATAATTATATAAAATATTTTTTTATAAAATGTTATTTTGAATACATTATGTACATATCATAAAAATTTGGAATTAATCTAATGAGTAAAAAATATGTAATTTACATTTTTAAAGACTTATAACCATTGCTTAAAAGTAGTTTTGACACTAAAAGCACAATTTAAAAATATTTTTTTATGACATATTTTGGTATTTTAAAAATATAAACCTTAACATAATAATATCAAACTTTTAAAAAAATTAAAAATGTTTTTTGAAAGACGTAATTAAAAAATTCTAAAAAGATTCTTCAAAAAAACAATGAAAAAGCAATGGTCTAAAGGGGCACATGTGGCTCCTTATAACATGGTTGGACCCTCATGGTTTAATGAAATGCAACATCTTGAATTTTTCCTTTGATATGGTTCATTTTATCTGCCTTGTGGTTCAAGATTTCATTGACTATGGGTTTGTATGGTTTCCCAAGATTCATCATAATGATGAGATTGTTTCTTCATCTCGACATGATTTGTTGAGGCTTCTAGGCTTCAACCATGAGTAACAACATTTTGTTATTAGAAATTTTTGAGATTTCATTTACAAGATCACCCATAGAACAATTGTTAACATACATATTACTGGAAAGATTAAGTTGTTGGAAGACATGTGGTGCAATGACACATCATCTCTTGACAAATGCCAATTCCTTGACTAGGTGACCACAACCCATTTTACTTTTCATCTTCCCATTCCTTTTGCGCTTTAGTTATTGTTATTATTCATGATTGGTAATATGCTCTTGTTCTTGTTGTGATTTTGTTAAGGTTGTCAGTAATGTTTTGTTGCTACAAGAAAACATAAACATCAGTGGGTTGTTTGTTGGGAAGGTTGACTTGGAGGAAGAGCCTACCTTGCATTTCATTTTGAGGGAAGATGCAAAGATATTTTCGTTGCTTTGGGATTATTAATTGCAAGGCCTCATGGTGAAATTGGACAAGGTTAAAAACCCCAAAGGTGTCATTGTAGATGTGGAAGGGACCAATTGTGAAGTGTGATATCATAGTATTGAAGACGTTCCTAATGATGATTAACAAACAAATGGCAACAATGAGGTGTCTATTGTTATTCCAACAACATATAACATCATTAACTTGGGTATGTTGTCATATTAGTTCAAAATATTCAGTGTGTTATGCATGTTGGTATGTTCTACATTTTTCTCATTTGTATGGTTTGTTTATATTCTGTTTAACAAAACAAATAAAATATCCTAGGAAGGAGTTTTGTGGGTGAGGCTAAGGAGCAACTACACAAGGTGTTGCCTATGGATTTGGGACTAATTACCAACATCCTCAACAACTCAATTTATTCTAATGAGATTATAGTAAAATCATTGGGCTTGAATGACATATTCACATTTCAAGCTATCCATTTTTGTAATGTGCTAGTTCAATTTAGTCTTGTGCAAGATCAACAACAAAGGGATAAAAACATAGTCAAAAAAGCCACCCAAGTGCATAGACATTCCTTAAAACTACATTTTTTAATGTTTGAAAGATCACAAGGGAAACATAATAGTTTGGATTGTCATATTTTTTTTGGAATATTTTCAATTAATTACAAAGTTTACATGCTCAAAGCTTGACACAAATAAAAAATGTTTTTGCATGTTCAAAACATTCAAATTTCGAGAGAGCACAATCCTTGTTTTTTTTCAAATGTCCTTTTTAAAAACCAAATGTGCACCATTCCTTTTAAAAATTGCAGAGGATTTTAACATTGATGATTAGAAGGGAAAAAAAACTTGAATTGATGAAAATTGTTTTTGTAACCCATATGAGCCCATTTGGGCTCAAAAGTGTTGTTGACCTTGAAAATTATGGATTTTGAAAATGTGACTTCAACAAAAAAAAATTCATATTTATGTTATAGAGGGCATGAAGACATGATATAAAATCAATTTGTAGTCAAAATGTATTTATATCTAACATGTAGTGTTAAATTGTATATTCGAAATACAAAATTTAAAATTGTAAACCAACACAAAAATGACATGTGTCATGCACAATCCTTGGAAAAGGACTTTCACCTTGGTGCCTTTGATTCTTTTACCATGTTTTCACCAAATAGGAAGTTGATTTATTGCAATGTTATGTGTCTAATCCAAGCCTTGTTACTTTGGTTGTACAAACCACATCCCTCTTGATTTGCAATCTTTCACTACGTAGGACACCTTCCTTCTTTCTAGGATTGCGCTTTCCAAGAAAAATTTCCCATTGCCCCATGTGTGCCATCCCCAACCTCAATATCATGGTAGAACGTGCCTTAGGAGTTACTTCAAGAGTGGGGGAAACAAACAAATAGAAGAGAGGGGAGACTACAAGGAAAAATGTATGTTCACAACCAATACATCAATAATACTGCCTTGTTTATGTTGCAATCTTGATTAGCATAAGTTGATTTTGATTTGGGAGATTATGTTTTGCCATCTTCTGTTGTTTTTAGTAATATGGGTTTAGAGTTTCTAATTTCACAAGATTGTAATCAAATGTCCTATTGCTTTTAGGTTGGGATCTTTTATGTAGGAGTTCATTATTAACAAGGGGGATACAAAGGAGGCAACACTCTCATTCCAAATCTCACAACATTATGTGAAATTGAGGCTTGATGCAAATATTTCCTTTTTGGACAACCCCATTGGGCACCTAAGCATAGATGCCATGGACTTATTCAAGTTGTGGTTGTCACACTTTTACATTGATTCCCAACAGATGTACATCACCCATCCTCACCTTTGGGACATTGTAAAAAACTAGTCCAAAGAAAGAGGGGAATCAGAATAGAATGTGTTGCAATTTGTCCAAAAGAAATTGGAAGTCCCATTGTATGTCAAGGACCTCACAATCCCAATGTAGTATGCCAACCATTGGAGTGTGATTGTAATGAATGCAAAACAACTCCTACACTATGACCTTCTAAAGATAGAAAACATTTTCCCATCTGCATTAGTGCATTGGTTTTTTGCCAAATTGTGGGCTATCAAGCAAGGTCCCATGTTTCAGAATGCTGCTTGGAAGCCAGCCATGGCAAACAACTCTTGGGTATGGCTAGATGGGCCACAGTAAAAATCAGATTGCGATTAATGTAGGTTTTAGGTTATGAGGTTCATAGCCACCTACTGTGAGTGGATGTGTGCAAATAGTTTGGTAGCATTCAGGTATGATAATGTTTGAAATCCTGATAGATCTATATATATTTGCAGCACATTCAATAGTGCAACCTAACCTACTAGGTTTGGTGAATGCAAGTGACACCCAACATGTTTTCAAAGGTTGCAGCCTTTCAAGCTCGAAACACATAGCAAAATGCAATCTTAGGTGCCCTGCAGCAATTAGGGTCATCAAAGACAAAGTGGATGGTTGGGTTGGATGTGCCAATAAAAGGTGTACAATCTATTTCAACACATTCTAGAGGTGTAATAGGAGCGCAGCAAAGTAGCCAAGCAAAAAAGCTTGGCTGTTATGCTTCTCAGACAACAAGTCATATATAGAAGGTCATATATAGGATGTCTGGTTGATGTGCATCTGGGTTGATTTTTGTGGTGCCAGAGGTTTCTGGTTGTGTTGCAGCATCATCACATCTCCATTTGTACTATGTACTCCTTTTGCTCTAAAGGGCTTCATGTTCTACAAGAATGTTGTACATTAAGTGGCCATTGTGTAGGGCAATGATTTGTAGCAAACAACATACCTAAGTTATTAATTATGTGCAGTCTATGAACTGTTTAAACCCAAGTGTGCTATGTGTGGTTCTCTGAACACAAGATGATTGCTGACAAGAAGCAAAGATGGGTGCTTAACAGACTATGGTGAGGTGAGTGCAGGGTCTGGTGCTAGGGGGTTAGTGGATAGGGCAATGGTGTCTGTGTTTGAAAATGTGATTTCCGTTCCATAGGGACAAAATTTATCTTTTCTAGGCTAGATCTCTGTGAAGGCCTGTGCTGGGAAACATATGTTATATTTAAACAAGTTCTTTTGTGTGCCTTTCATCAATAATTTTCCACATGCTCAATTTTGTTGAAATCATGTTTGTTTGGTAAGATAAGAATGTTTGAATGCTTTGCTGCTATAATTAGTGAGTTTGATGATAAATTGTTTGTCAATCTTATGATTTTTCTCGATGAGAAACTTTGCTATAAATTTGTTTATCAGTTTGATGATATGGTTTGATGAGGAACTCTTCTATAGATTCGTTTGGCAATCTTGTTGTCTCAAATAAAAAACTCTGCCATAGGTTACTGAGTGGCTTGAAGTAATGGAACTTTGTAAATTTGACTAATAATTAGATAGATGATTTCATTTTAGGTTTCTGTTCAGTCTGTGGACTGTGAGTTCAGAGTATTGGAGTCTTGCAGAACAGTGCTTTAATTTTGCACACCATACACCTAAACGTCTGTCTACTTTTGTCCTAAGTTCAATTACTTGATGTTATTCAGTTGAAACCTATGAATGTTCTTCCCTTTATCCATTTATCCCCTTGATGATTGGACAATGGTTACCTTCTGCCTTGAATCAACAATTTGATTCCTGCCAATTGAATCAGAGGCAGGCAGCTTGAAAATGTTGATTGGCTTGAAAGTACCCCTTCCAGATCTCTTTTGAAGAAGAAAAGATAGAGCAGGAACAAAACTTGGGGAAGAGAAAGAGCAGAAATCTTTAAATGGAAACTAAACTATCTTGTACAGAGTTTAGTAACAAGGTGAGAAGAGAAAAGTAGAAAGCCCAAACAGGAGACAAAAAATCATCTCCACTAAGGACAACTTCAATTTTCTATTTGAAATTTTAGATGGAAACCTAACAATCTTCTTGCATACAGTTCTGTAAAAAAGTGACAATAGAAAAGTAGTAATGAGGGCCACCTTAGAAACTGTAAACAAAAGACAAAATATCATTTACACTAGATAAAATTAATTTGGGTATTGAAACCGTTTGAAATTCTTGCTGTTGATCATTGAAATTATATATCATTTTCTAAAGATCAATGTACTGATATATACCTAGGTCTCCCTTCATCCCTCCCCTAAAGTAAAGGAACAGTTGGCACTCCTAACAGAGTCTTACAACCCACCACATTCAAATCACTATTTCACTCATCTGTCTGAAGCAAAGCTGCTAATGAATATGGCCAAAGCATGCCAGATCATTGGGTAAAATGTGAGTTATATATCAATCATCACATTTTGGAGCAGAAGATTCTATCTTTGGCATCAAAAATATATCTCAACTTTGGGGTCAAAAAGTGCAGTACTCATCTACTCGGTGGACTTAAGTACAGGTGGACTGTGTTTCACTAGAATTCTTCTCTCCAGTGCTTCCTAGAATGACCTCTAAGAAAGAATAACAAACTGCAGACTAAAGTCATGGATGAACATCTCATTGTACTTCAATAGATGCATACCGCTCTGCAATGCTGTCACCCTTCTGCTTCTGGAACTGGATGTATCGCACTGTGCTAGCCAGGAATGCATCTACCTCTAGGTCATGGGTCGTAGCTTCACTTTGCATATCAGTGACAATGAGCTCAAGCAGACCCTGAATAACTGAGCTTGTTACCTGTGGATTGCCCTTCTCAAAATAATAGAGATATCTGATGCACCCACAGGTCACAAATGTTAGTTTGATTTCCCCACAAATGATTTTTGCTGCACCCATTTGAGTCTGACTTGCAGAAGTTGTGAGTCTGTGTTCCTATCAGCTAATTACAAATGAAGTTTGAAATAAGGACCTTGTAATGAAAAGAGATATGACTCTGAAGGCAGATATATAGATGTAGGAAAAGGACATGACATCTCACTTGTTTAGAATCTCCACAAAGAGAGTCATAGGTCCATTAGTACCCCGGGTAGCACTGGACATTTGTTGAGCAGCATGGGCAATCCTCAATGCACGCTTCAAGCATAAAAGTACCCTGCCAACATTGCACAACATCATGTGTCAAAAGCATCTGAGAGACAAAATAGATAAACCTCCTGCAAATTGGGAAGGGAAACCACTGTGTGAGTTCGATTCTGTACCTGGTAGAATCTTAGAAAAGACTTGCAAAGCTCTTAGAAGCAAACACATTTGAGCTGCTTTAAAATGTGAAGTGAAAGAAGAGCTTTAAAACAACTGTCTTCAGCTCTCTGCCCCACGGCACAAGTTCAGACAGAAACCAAAAGGATGACAACTAGCAAGCTGTGCCCCCAAGGCCCTCCAAAAGAAAGTTACAGATTGGAGCTGAGTGTACCTTTCTCCATCAATTGTACCACCGTCTTCAACCCAAAACAAATGTGAGCAGATGTACACAGCTCTGCATTGGTCGGGTTTCTTCAACAGCTTTGCTGAATACTGTACAGCCCTTAAAAAGCGTTAGCTACTCAAATAAACAGGAATCAAGCACCAATTCCATGCACTCCAGTACAAAATCCTCAACTTACCCCAGTTGCTTTGTGTGTAAGTGTATCTCTGTTCTCAACTCCAAATACTCGTGTTCTTTGCAATGTGCCGATGATGAGTTGTAGGGCAGTCACTTGAGCTTTGGAATCCTGCAATCCCCACACAGCAATAACCTATAAGCATGGAGTGCCAAGTCTTCACAGCAGGTGCACATTGATCACAATGACTGGGATCTGCTTCTTGACTCACCGAGACTTCCTCTTCATACAACACAAATGCCTGCGTGAAAAACTCATATGCCACTGGCTCTAGGCCACAGTCACCTGCAGCCTGCAAAATTGTGCTCACTAGGATTATCTCCTGCAGGTTTCCAAGAAACTTCAATGGAGAGTTGCACAGGACAAGAGAAAGAGCTAATGTGATAGATTGCAAGGAATACCTCTGCACATTGAAGGTACAATCGCAGAGACAATTCTGCAGCTGGAACCATTGCAAGAGCCTCCACCATCTGGCACTCAAAATCCAACACAACATCATTAAGACTGAACTCCTAACACCAATGAGCTAGAAAGAAAAGTCATTCAGCAAGGAGAGATTTCAAGCACTTCTATTGAGACACTCTATTCAAGAGCACCTCAAACCCTCAGCATCCTATTTTGCAAAGCTCAAGGTATAACTTGTGGATTGCCTACACAGCAGAAGGCAACAACCCCTTAGTGCAGTGCAGTCTACTCCAAACGTGGAAGTTTGTATGTCATTCAGGATCCCATAGGGCAAACTTGCAGAAAAGCAAACATCACAAGTCTGTACAAGTAGAACAGTAAACCCAAGAATCCACTGTTGCCTGCAACTGACAAAAATGGGAATAAACCTGATGCAAGAACTGGAACACCTTCTTCAGTGATACTGACCCAGACCCTTCACCTTCTTCAGGCAAATCCTGAGCCTGCAAGGAGTGTACCAACTGCACCCAAAAGGTAATGATGTTCCAGTCAGTACCAGTGTCCAAAAAACACTAGTGGCTACAGATGTATAGCATGCACCTCAAATCTCAGCTAAGACAAAGTTGAGGAAAGGAAAAAGGGCTACACATCATTACTTTGAGGGCTGTAAAAATAAGAGGTGGCAGAGTATACTGCAGTCGTCTGGGACCTCCTTGGACAAAATGCTTCCTTGCAGTTGTCAAAATCTGGAAGCAACATAAAACACCAGAAGTATTTACTCAAACACAGTTACTCCCGGTTCCATATTGCTTGTCTGCTTGTCCATTTTGTCTATACCCTAATCCCTAAACCTTAACCCTTGTCAGCTCTTACGTTCTTTCTCTGCAACATGAGGTCATAATTGTCTGAGGTTGATGTAGTCTGCAAATTGGGAATGTGGAAGTCTAAGTCTGCCTAAAAGTAATGAAGAAAGGTGAAGGACAAACATTGAGTCAAACATAAAACTCTTCCCACTGGTTGCTACCATCAAAGATTTCATTTGGAAGAAGCTTGTCTCACCAGGAACATCTGCTCTGGATCATCATTTACCAACATGTGCACCAGACGTGCCACAAGATTTTGTTCCTCCTGAAAATCTTCTTCATCCATCTAAAAAGGAAAAAGCTGCACAAATCACTCTCCCACCCACCAAGCCTGCCTCCTGGAAAGGAGAGAGAAACTTACAATGAATCTGTTTACTAAAACAATGATAAGAGCAAAGCATTCACAAAGAACAAATGCCCACTGGGAAGGAATCAATCAGATGTAGTTCTTACCGTATCCAATAATGGCTGCCCTTCACTATCTTGAATAAGCTCTTTCAGTAGCTCAAATAGAGCATCCACCTTTGATCACAAAAGAAAAGACCCCCATTGTTAGCACAAGGAATGTGCACGGTTTTAAAGGAAAGGAACACATTGTTGCAACAGGGTAGTAGTACACAGTAACCTTGTCTGGAGCACTGATCATGGTGGAATTGGAGAGGATAGATTGAATAAGGACCACAGTCATGACTTTGTTAGTCTCATAATCAAGGTGCTCCATCACCCGAGCATAGTTGCTCAGCTTCAGCACCACCACGACATCCTTGTACTTCTCTAGTGGTGCACTCAGCAGAGCCACCAGTTGCTTTGTTGCCTTACTATCCTTCACCTTGCCCTTTCCTTCAAGTTTTTTCACACATGCTCCCTGCAAGGTACATACACAACCAAGTGAGAATCTCTCTAGAGCGAGTTCACCCTTCCATATGTATTTGTCATAAACATATTGCATTCACATACAGCCATGACACAAAAGGGTTGTTGCATACCAGAACTTGATCGACGTAATCCAGCCGATCTGCATGCACTCGTAGAACAAAAGTGAGGAGTGACACATGAAGGCTGACAGCACCAACCAATGGCATGTCTGGCTGTGCATCTATAACCTGCAATACATTTCACAGTGAGTCAAGTGTACAACTTCCAGCAGGAGCTGGGAAATTCTAATCAAAAGCAGCATTCAATTTTTACAATTCATCTGCATCTCCAACACCCACCTGGCCAAAGGTGTAAACATATATAATTAGGCTGCTCACCTCTACAACAGAATGACTAAACTTGGAGAAGGCCTCAACCTGTAGAAACTCCTGCAATACCTGCACTCCATTCCAACCCATGTGAGCCATAATGGTTTTTTTTTGTCAGTGTGTGCACTAAGCATAAAGTGAGAAGGTGTGTAGAAGTGTCGTGACATACATCAGGTGAAGCAGCCACATACTTGGAGAGGCGCTCCATCAGTTGTGACATGACTGTCTTTATGTCAACAGTTGGCTGCATGCATCACAGTCTGTGTCTGTTAAAGCCATGCCCCCATTTTGCACAGATGGAACCATATTAAATGAAGCTAGTCAGGAGAAGATAGAGACAATAAACCTGCAACTGGGGGCAAGCACCAAGAAGCGTTTCCAGTGTCTGAAGGTGAAAATTGTCAGGAAAGACCTGGATGATACAATCCATCAAGTAATATTGCGCAAGCTCATCTTTGCAGTTCACAACCTGCTCCCCTCTCACAGTAAGAAAATGTCAGATTGGACCCTAGTTACACAAACTGGTCATCGTACTGGCCCCTGAGATTTCAAAAGCAAATCAATTTGCGGTTCTACATCTGTAAAATTGCCATGTTTACAGCAATAGTCTCTCACCTGTTCAAGTACTCGTGGCAAGACCACTTCTCTGTACATCTCCAAATCCACCCCCTCCAATTGACTCAACACATGCAAATTCTTTCCCACCTGCCAACAGAATTGGGGAGTCTTATATGCCTCAACCATCCCAATAGTTTTACTCAAGGAAACATGCTGATGGAACTTTTGTTGGAGTTTAGCCACCAATAAATAATACAGAGTCAATAAACAAAGTCACTCTCCAGCCACAGCTTCCCTTCTTACCAAGTCACGAAGTTCACTCCTTTCCTTCTCTCGTTTTTCCTTGTCCCGCACAAGTCCCTGCAGGAAATTGGTAAGACGGTGCACTTTGTTTTGTCAAAACTCATGCTAGCATCATTCTGGTAGAATGAAATGGTCTGCAGACACATGACTGAAGGCAATTCAGAGCAGATAGATATGGGAAGCTTTCAACCTGATGCTGCATCCGCACCCATAACTTGTTCATCTCTGTGAAATTCTGAAGTACAAATTCCACCGCATCCATGACACTGCCACCCTCCCTGTGAAAGACAATGCAGGAGGTTTTGTGAGAGGATGGCGTGCGGTGGCAGGAACACACAGAGTAGAATCAGATAGCATCGGATGATGATCCATGTCTTTTAAGGGTTAACATGATGAATGTCTGAAAGCTTGATGAAAGAATGTGGAATGGCAGCTTATGGAAAACAGGCAAGTACCCTTCATATGGAGAACCAAGATCTGGCAATTTATCCCGGCTGATTTGAGACAAGTAGCTGCGAAGGAAGAGACCTCGAATAGGATGCTGAACACCACGACTCATTTCAACTAGATCCTTCAGCACATCTTTTGCTGGTGCCTCCTTTGACTTGATGTACACTGACCCGACTGTGCACAGCAAATACCTGCAACCTCCTTTCTCATTTGTTTGTTAGAATGGATTCCTCACCAAAATGGCACACACTTGAGAGACCAAAATGCTTTCAGATGGCACATGTGAGACCAAAATCAAGAATGGACAAAGAAGACTTTGGGGCTTACAATCGAGGCAGTATATTTCCAGCATGTTGCACAAGCTCATAGATGTCTGCATTCAAGCGCCCTCGTTTACCTTCCTCCCCAAAGAAAACTTCCAATTGTCGCAACTCATCAAATGTCCTCATGTCTGATGGATGATGGGTCAAGGTTAATATCTAATGTCCTCATGTCTGATGATGGGTCATGTCTACAGCTGGCTGCTGCTGCTGCTATCAAACCCTAGTCTGGAAATGACAACAATCAACTCTCAAAACTGCTGGATCCAAGGAAGGAAGGAAGGAAAGGAAGAAGATGGGATACAGAGTTCATAGTATTTCTGCGGTGACAATTTGGATGTCCTCAGCTCTGATAACATCTGTGCTGAGAACTTGAGCACATCCCGAATGTTGTTTGCATCCTACACACCAGGAAACAAACCCAAATTCCTCAGGAAGAAAAAATCAAACTCTTTTCCACTCTGCAGATGGATTCTTCACATTCCAATTTTCTTCACCTCTGGAGGACTTGGGGTTCCAAAGTCTATTGCTAATTCAAAGGAAGCATAACAGAGAGAGAGCGGGGGGGGGGTAGAAGATCAGCAGGAAAAGAAAAGAAAATACTTACTAGAGCGCGGTGCATGTAGAAAGCATGGTGCTGGACGAGTGCCATGGCATCCGCTAACCATTTCTCCTGCTCCTCCGCGCTGGTAAATACGGCATCATGCTCCGCAGCTTGCATTGCAGCAGCAGCCCAAAGCAAGCAAGCAAGAAAGAAACGACACCACCGGGGACGAGAATGAAACAAATCCCCAGCAACCCAAAACCTTCTTTCTCCTGGAAAGAATATCAAGAAGAAGAGGAAGACTAGGTCACACTCCAAGCTCTCGATGCCAGATCCGACCGCAGAAGCTCCTTCCTTTCTGTCCCAAGTAGCAGCAGTGTGTCTTCTGAAAGAGTGAAGGAAACAACAAAGGTTTTTTGTTTCTTCCCAGAGAACCTAGAAGAGAACGCTCGAGAACCGCGGCAACTTCACACCGCTACAAGTCAAGCGGCAAACGCGGGAACAGCACTAGAGACAGGAGGAGAGGGAGAAAGAGATAGAGATAGAAGAGAGTCGTTGCAATACTCCTGAAGTATTGTCGTTGCCATATCTCAAAGACCAAAAAGCACACAGGGGAAAGGAGTTCCCAGCAAGAGAGAGAGGACTGGTTTTGTTTAGGATTCTCAGTGTTGTTGCAGAGGGTTTTGCGAAGGTCTCAATACTGAGAGTGGAGGCTCTACAACACTACTGGGGTTTCAAGAATCCCCCAAGACCTTCCAGTGGGTGTTGGTTTATCTGAGGTTTTTGTGCAACACACTTAGAGATGGATTTGAGCAAAGAGAGAATTTCCAGGGATGGCCTTTTGGTCTGTGTTCAATGCAGATCCTCACTGAAATATGTAGTAATGATGATGATGACGCAGGTGACACAAGAGTGTTGTGAGTACTACAGGAGTGAAGAAGCTGTGGGTACTTGGGTTTTGTTGTTGTTGTTATTTTGCTCCTTCAAACTGTTGGAAGTTTTGTTTGAACTGCTTCTGAGGCAGGCAGCTGTTCCCTTCAAATTGTCTGGTTTGATCGTGTGTACAATGATCTGTGTACATGAAATGTGGCAGGATGTAGTAGGATTGAGGAAACAAAGAAATTGTGGTTCTTACCAAATGCTTAATGACTGACTGTTGTTTTAGTACCTGCCTTCATGCTACCTAGCTGATAAGGTTTGCCACAGGAGAGAGAACTGTGAAGTTCCAGATCTGTATTGGCCTGTTGACACATTGTAACCCACATGACAGTAACAACCGTTTGTGCCAGGGTACAAGCCAGCAGCAACCTACTTGAAGCCCAGAGGGGGATCCTGCATCTCTTATGACGTGAAGGGCTGCAGCAAACTGCCAATTTTGGGTTGTGCTAAGTAGCCCAACACAAGCAATGAAACCGGCTGATTTCATTTGCAACAAAACAGATGGGACAGGAGGACTGAAGTATATATATCTCCTAACAAGAAGCTGGTTTAGCACTGGAGACTCTCAAAGCTGCAGATGGTGTGAGGTAAGGTCCCCTGAATATGTTCAAAAGTCTGCAGAGAGAGACATCAGATTGTGAGAAGGGGACACTCATTGCAACTTTGCTCCTCTTTAAATCCTGTGACCCAAAACTCTGCTCACAATAAGAAACCCACCTTACCCATCTCTTTCTTTCTTGCTCTCTTAATTTGTCTCTCTCTACAACTAGTCTCATGTCAACACCATGAAAACAAAACAATAACAGCTTCTCCTCCCTTCCACTTCCGCAGTTCTCAGCATAGGATGGTGACAGAGAGCTTGTTACTTGTCCTTATTTCTCAGCATGACACCTACTCTCATTGCTACAATCAAGAGTAGAATGTACAGATACCCACAAGCTGCTTTTGAGTTCTGTTATATTTAGGGCTAGAGTTTGGATTTCTAGCACTTATCACAGATCTTTGCAGCTTTTGTTTGAAATCATTCCCTTTTGGGATTCTGACATCCAACACCTTGCCACAGTCATTTGTTGCCTACTATTTTGGAGCTTGTATTGACAGTTCTGGGAAGTTGCAATGAAAACCAGCCTCTATCTGCAGCTCTGGAGATTTGATCTGCAGGATGTATGACTGAATGGTTTCCAATTTAAAGGTCTGGAGATTTGATCAGCAGGATGCATGACTGAATTGCTTTGCAATCTACAGCTTGTTACTGTAGACCAGATATGATTCCACCTTCTGCAGGTACTGACTGATTCCTTGTCCCTTTGAACTTCATAACTAGTTTGCAAAGGTTCCGATGCATCATAATTGCTTGCTCCAAGATGTCAGATTTGTAATCAGTCTCAAAAGCTTTTCATGACTGCTCCAGACAAGCCACAGAGAACAATCTCTGAATTTGCAAAGCACAAGAGACTCGTGAAAAACTGAAGAAACTGGAGCCTTTCTGCATTTGGGATTTGCAACCAACAGGGAGTTCAAAAGACAAATGTGTGAAACTGCAATGTTGAGCATGATTCCTAACCCTTCAAAGCATTAGGAATTGTATAAACCTTGCACTGAAGATGTCCACTGGGGTGAAAGTGGCTTGGATCTCAATACAAACTAAGATTTGCCTGTAAAAAAGCACATGAAATTTCCTACGTCTGGACACTAAGAATGCTTGTTGTCAAGAAGGCCCAACCATATGACTTGTACAAAGGAGGATGGCCTTAATCATAGACAAGATCACAACTTACTGGCAATCAGTCTTCAGCAGCAGCACACTGACTGGAAGCTAGAAGTTTATGTGAAATCACCCTCTTGAATGGATCATCCTCTGATCCATGCCTCTGCATCTTCATGCAAACCTCATACATGATTATCAGGCCCTTCCCAACTTGGTGAACTGTGTGCTGCCCACGTTGCCAATGGCTGCACTGGGTGCCTCTGCATGTGTGGATATGGACTTGACCCTGCACATATACAAGGACAGGCCATCAATTTTTCAAAATTCTTGGGAGGTAAAGGCCTCATGCAGCTAGAATGCATATATCTATTGCTAGTAAATATAAGGGTACCATTCTAGCTTTGAACCTCTTTTGTCCTGTCTTCAGTAATGCCTTTAAGTGCCAAACAGGAGTGATTCACACACCTTCAACATCAAACAAGCTGGGGTAATGTTGACGATAGCAGAAGTATGCCACAAATAATCCTGCAGATCAATGCAACAGAAAATGGGTTTTGGTTTCAGCAGTTTAAATGTTGATCCAAAGAGCACTTAGTATGAGAAAGAAGTGGACATAATAATCCCACATACGGGCAAAAGGACAGACTTACCAAGAAGACCTCCAGCAAAAACATCAAACCAGTGGTGCCAGTAATTGTCCACACGAGTAACGGCAATGAAGGTTGCCAGTAGCAATGGGAGGATCACAGGTAGCAGCTTCACAGTATGGCCTCTCCTGTCAAAAAAAGTTCCCAGCTTGCCTGCAATATACATTGCCAAGTAGCCTAATCCAGCAAACGACCCTGCAAATCAATTCCCAAAGAATGATCAAGACGCGAAGCCCCACTGATTTGAATGACCAAGTAGAACAATTTGAGCATTCTGGTCTCCAAACCTCCTATCCTGTACAGAAGTTTGATTAACTACATAGTGTATCTAAGACAACCAACTAAGGTGAAATTACATACCGGAGGCATGCCCACTAGGAAATGATTTGTATCCTTCCTTGATTTGTGATGGGGATCCAGTGCATGCAACATTGTTATCTGGACCATAAACCTGCATTTGTTGACTTTAACCATTAGTTGCAAATTAGCTCCATCAAACTCACCCCACCCCACCCCCTCCCCCCTACTTTTTCTTTTCCTTCAGTCCCTCCATTCATAGAAAGACTGAATGCATTCACATGAGTAGCCCCTCTTTAGCTTTGAGCAGCCAATGGGACATGTAGTTTCGACAGCTGCCATGAACAGTCCAACATGGGAGTTTCAACAACTTTTTTGATACATCATTCATGCAGAAACAAAGATCATGTAGATTTGTGCCCCATATGTGCAGTAAGCCAATTTGGGTCTACTTTCAGGAATCTGAGACTGCGAAACTTCAGTCGTCCACTGGCTTTTAAACAGGATTTTAAACCAAATTTAATCTCAAAACAGTCAAATTCTTGAGCCACAAATCCGATATGTAGGTGGACCATTTTGAGTGGAAGGCAACAGTTTCCTTTAATTCCAACCCCTCCTACATTGCAGATTGATACTCAAAAGGAGATGAATGAATTTTGACACAAGACAAGAGCAGACTCACTGGAGTGGCTGTTACACTTCCAAAACAGCGTGCATAAAAATCAGGTCGAGGAAATCCAAGCCCATCTTTCAGTGCATCTGTTATTACTGCTGTGAGTGCTACAGCAGTCAAAAGACCTACAAATAATACACCATAATCCAATGCACTCTCAGGTTGAATTAGCAATCTAGACGAAATGATAAGAGACTATATACACAGCAAGAGGGTTGGTGCCAGGACGCTACAACTGTTGCATGGTTGCAGAAAAAGACAATTCAAGTTTTAGATGGCTCACTTCCTCATCCACCCCGCCAATTGTTATTTCCACAATAAAGCAATGGTTGCGGTAGCATTGAGAAAGATTTACCAAGGATTGAATGATGGACATCTTGCTGTGACTTTCTCCAGAAAAAATATGTGAGAATAAACACCAGGGGTATTATCAATGCAAAAATCTGCTCACACCCAGTTCACAGATGATGCAGATTTCTCAGTCTATTAGCACATTTACTACCCTTGTTGCACAACTGAAAATTGGGGCTCACTCCCATAAGACATATGATGTTAACCTGTCCTCACTCAAATTATGATCCTCAAGACATACCACAATTGTCTCTGTGATATAAAGACCTGTAAAGAGAATGGAAACACTTTAAGAAGATGAGGAAAACTCACAGGCACAGCATAAAATGGGATTGTTTGGCTGTGCATCGGATAGAGAAGTTCACCAGTGACGAAATTTTTGGGGCCCACATATCTTTTGTAAGGATGGATGAACTCAAGTATGATTTCAATGATTATGAGGATAACTAGGCACACCCAGTCTGTCCAGTGATATTTGATCAAGCTCAAGAATTTCACATCTGAGTTTGGAGCTGGAGGATCTGGATCTATTGGACGGGCAGCAGCAGCAGCAGCAGCATTGGAACTGCTCCTCATTTTGCAACCTCTGTTGTAAATTCTTTCTGCCAAGAGAAAGCAGTCCCTATTACTTTTCAAGAATCTTGAGTGGTGGAGCTTCAAGACTAAATAAATATATTCTTCACACTGCTCAATTTCCAACTTCTCAAATTGCAAGTTTGTTTCTGCAGAAGCAAAAAACATGCGATGTCAGAAATGATCATCAACTGAGTTGCTGTCCAGCAATTTTTCCATAACCCATGATTCACAAGAAATTCACCAATGTCAAGACCAGTGTTGGGCAGGCACCAGATTGGAATCCTGGTATATAGATTGATATTGGTCCTGGTATCACAGAAACGACCAAACGGTTGGTATGACTCCGTAGGCAGGCAGCTTCATAGCGGGGCTGTACCGGTCTCAACACCAGGTATATATCTCTGCCTCATACCAGCCAAAAATCAGCCTGGAACCCTTATACCAGACAGAAGCCACCAGGCTGTGCACTCTCAGTTCTTCCCAGTCAGAAACGGGAAACCAAAAAACCATCAGAAAAGAACCAAGCAAGAGTTTGTACAGGAGAGTAAACTGGTTGCACTTCCTACTATACCTACAAGACTTCCTCCTACTTGCACTCAATTCAACAAACAACCCAGATACATAAGACATAAGGCAGAAAACGAATTGCGAGCAATTAATTATATCAAATTCTTCCAGCACGCTCCAAAGCAAAGTCGACGCCCTCAGCCCAACAAAATCCCCGGCTTCAGTACCTTCGGAGGCGTCAAAGTGTGATCACGAGTTATCATAGAACCCAAGACACAAAGTAAAGCTCTCAAACGCATGCAATGGAAACGATCGGCTTTCGAACGCTCGAGCTTCCGCTGCGCAATCGGCGACGACGACAGCAGCTTCCCCACGCGCCGTCCACAAACGACGAATCCGGGAGAAAGAGTGCGTACCGGTACAAACAATCAGTGCCTTCCCCTGTAAAAAAACCCCGGGATCTGGACAATCTGAACGGTCCAGATTACCTTCTGAAATCTCCAGATCCAACCTGGGGTGGGAAGTTGAACATGGGCACCTACCGTGAATTTATACTGCACTCCTCCCCTGAAGTTGTTATTTGACCCAGTAAGTACCTGCTATCCACCAATGTACCCATGTTCAGTTGTGGATGAACATATAAGTTCCACTTTGCCGACCTACCCTGTAGTGCCTGTTCCTTCCCCACCTTCCCTTTTACCTAGGTAAACCGCCTGTGGAAGTGGGTAAGTATCATACTTTAGATAGGGAATGTAAGTGCTCTCCTACATACGTACCCAGCTTCCCCTACCTAGATAACCACCTAGGTTAAGTGGGTGAATATCATAGGTAAGTAGGTAGGGAAAGTAATTACCCTCCTACTTGCTGCAGCTTCCCCTACCTAGTTAACTACTAATGTAAGTGGACGAGTTTATAGGTAGGTAGGTAGGAAATCGGAAGTATTTTCATTTAGGTTTGTAGTTAGGTGAGGCACTAATTAGTTTGCTACTGGTTAGGTGAAAATGCATGTGGATGGTTAGTATATAGCTAACCATATTGGTTAACTAGGGATGGGAATACAATGAAAATGTGTCTCTTGTCCACCCACCATCCATGCTACAGGGTGCACTGGTCCCCTGCTTGTTTACTCTGCCCATACAGTACATATATGTTTGTTCTAGCAAAGCCAGGTAGCGCATTTTTTTTTGGCAATGCCAGAAAGGGCTGTGCGAATCAAGAATCATAAGCCTAGGAAATAATGTAAAAAAATTGGTACTATCACCACTCAAGCAAGGCTAACAACAATCAAATCGTCCCTTAAATTACGGTGAAACACAGCAGCTCGCCATCCCCCTCACCCTATTTTTGTGTAGTAGCCATCTAAGTCATCGAATGCGAGAGATATCGCCATTTCCCATCTTGACCATTGGTTAGAAAAGTCAGAACCTCCCCTCCCATTCTCTATGGTTCATCCCGATTGCGCTTCTTCTATGTAATCCTTCTCACCACTCCACCTCCCTCTCTCGGTTCCTCCTCGCTAGATTCTTTTTTGGAGTCATGAAGGTTCAAGGTTTTAGGTTTGTGTGTGGCTTGGCTGCGCATCAAGTCTCAAGGCTTTTGTAGGATAGAAAGGGGGAGTTGATTTATGAAGCTCAAAACATGGTGGTTATGGCAATTCCTACCTTGTAGCTTGCAACGAGTTACAAAGTTTCTTATTAGAGACTTGATTTGTGTGTTGCAATTGTGACAAAATATGTGTTTATCATTGCTCACTTTGAAGGTTTGTTATTTGAAATCTAATTTCAAAGTTTAGTATCTAGCTTTGAGTCATGACATTTATTTTTATTTTCTTTGGGTTTTTTTGTTTTGCACCAAATGCCATAACTTTGGATTTGAGAGCTTGCTTTTTGTGGTCATTTGCTTGTTTTGTCTACACTTTTCCTTGTCTATTGTTTGTACCATCATGGCATTACTTGCCCTACCTTCCAACTTCAAGTGGAAGTTGATCTTTGGTTCTTCTTCTCCTTCACATGTTGCAATGTTTAGTTAGTGTATGATTATTATAAAAAAATTTAAAGCCACACCTCCTCCTCCTCCTCCTCCTCATGTACAACCTAACCAGCAAGAGAAATCTCTTAAGAGGAAGGAATATGAAATAAATAGAACCTTCAAAAATATTTGGGTTGCAAAGCTCCCTTGGGCAAAATTTGTAATAGGTTCAGATGGTAAGATTTCATAAGTAAAATGCATTATGTGCAGCCAAATAGAAAACTATCACAAATTATTGATTCCTAAGTTCAAGAAAAAAGCTCAAGTGAATACCCCAGGTTGACTTAAAGGCACAATTTATTTTGAAAACAACATGCACCAAAAAAATGAAAAGCAGTTTATTTCCCAATCTCACCAACAAATGTCTTCCAACATGTATGTGTTGGCATTGAGGGAGAGGATAAGCATAAGAAAACCTAGTTTGTTTCATGCTTTCATGTTTTAAATCAAGGTCAGCCTATGATAGAGTATGAAAGTTTTAAGGATTTGTTCATTTTTTTAAAATTCAAGAACAATCCCAAAAAACATTAGAATGATTCTTCTAGGTGGGAGATGGCTATGATTTTGTGTGACATTGTGGAGTGTAGAATGAACGAGGTATTATGTTGTTAGGTAAATCTCCATCTTTGTTGATGAGGTTTTTATAATTGATAACACTAGTTGGTTTGAAATCCATGCTTATGTGTTGGAGAAGTGAAAGCAAGTGTTGATTATGTTCACCTTGGAAAAGGTGACATCAAGTGCAATTATAGCAAATCTAACCCAAGTATTGTTGTGTGCATTATTTAGTTTTGGGGGTATGAATGAATAAGTTGTTAGCCAAAAGTTGGTGTTGTTTGGGACTAATGGAAATAACATGTTTATTGGTGTGCATAATGGCGTCACCACTTAGATCAAGTGCAATGTGGCTCCATTTTCTGTGCCTATCCATTGTTTTACACATAGGACAGACTTGGTAGTGAAAACATTATCCACACAATCACTAGTAAATAACATTGAAAAGTTTCTTGTTAAGGTATATTTTTACTTTTATCATCTAGTAAGACAATTCTTGAGCTTGAAAGGTTGGTTGTTTTGTTGGATGTGAAGGGTTTGAAGATCCTTCGAATTGTGAAAATGTGATGGTTGTCGATGCTCTCTCCTGCAAAGAAGGTGTCAACATAATACAAGCCATTCATTATGTAAATGTGGGCAGATCGATCGACATATGAAATCACTAATGCCAACATCATCACTTCGTTTGATGTTTGGATTTTGCTTGGTTTCCATTATATCATGCCCTTGCTTGAGTTATTGAATGGGCTAATCAAGATGGCTCAAGCTTGAAACATTTATGTTGTCAATATTGTTGAAAATGTGAAGCTAGTTTAAATTGACATTTGGCATTATTACAATGCAATCAAAATTGCATTCAAAGACGATGTTTTTGTTTTTTTCAACAACTTGATCAACTTTTGGAGTGAAGTTTTGCCACTAGTTTGGGCTATAAATCCCACTTGCCCTAATAATGATGTTGTATGGTGCGCATTTTGTGTGGGTACAAAGTTGGCATGGTTGCATTAATGATCTACATATGCGACAAATGGAATTGATTTCCCCTACATTATGGGAACCTAATTTGGAAAATGTTTAGACTCGGGGGAAGCCACCACCTTCCCCCATATAGTATTCTCTGCACCTCTCCGCGGCACCCACATCCAAATGGCTTTTTGTCCCAGGACTCCCAAGGAGGAGTCCCGAAACTATCCTGGTTTGGACTCTTGGGACTTTGCGAGGTCATAACTCTTTGCTCAAACCTTCAATTGGGATGAGGTTTGAAGCAAACTTGTAGCTCTCCTTGAAAGCTTTTCAACAGTGTGTTGCACTCCACCTGCACGCATCGAAGTTGGGTCGATTCCCAACTTTTAGTGGTCAAAGGTCAAACTACCAATTTGACTTTTGACCTTTCTTTTTGTCATAACGTGTGTTGTAGATGTCCAAATGGCCCATGCGAGCCCATTTTTGACGTCTACACTTTGATAGCTTTCCAATGATATAAATAACATTTCAATGCGAGGTGTTTTGACCCCTGCAATCAAACTCTGAAATTTTGGAAGTCTCGGAAGATTCCCAAGTCCCCATTTTGGGAGTGTGAGTTTCATCTTCACACTCTCTCAAAGTAAGGTTGTGACAATTTGAATGTACTTGTGATATTTCCTTATCCTTTCAAATTATGTGTAAAATGTGTACATGGTCAAATAATGAAAGATCAATATGGATGAATGTGAATGAAAACAATTGATGAATGTAGATGAATGTATTGGGTGATGATAGATGAAATAATACTAATCCATGAGCCTAGTTGTATCCCTTAAATCATAATTCATGACCTAATTACACTTTAAATGTGGGTTTTTAAAAAGGGTTGAAAAATAGTGAGATGAACATATAAATCTTTTTGTAATCATTTCACCAAATTGAATATGGTTAATAGTGGGTGAGTGGATGACATGCAAACATACCCTAAAATTCATTTGTCCCCCATTTTATATTATCCCCATTTTTTTAAGGTTAATAATATTAATTAAATGAAATGCCTCCCAAGTTCAACAAATTTCTTTCTTTTGCAACAAGCCATTTTGATTGGCTCATCCAAAAAAAAATGAAAAAACTACAACTTTGCAAATTCCCTAAAATAGAAGTTTCTATTAAAGATGGAGGGCCTAATTATACATGTGAAACAAGGACAATTTTGGTGGAAACATATGGGATAAAAGTGTGGTGCTATTGAAAACATCTTGAGAAACTTTTTAGGGATTTGATAGGATCATATTGCAGTCAACAAAAAAATCTTTTTTCAACGCTTTCCCCATAGCCAAAATAAATAAATAATTGGGCCATATTAAGTGCATGTCAAGCCTTCTCATTGGCCACATGAAAATTAAGGTTCTTAAAATTGTTGTCATTTTTTGCATCAAATAATATTGTAGTACTTGGGCTAGTTCAACATTAATTATATTACTTGTGAAATATTTGAATTTAAAAATAAATATCTCATAATTGTGCCCAAAATTTTTCAAAGCTTTTTTGGAACTTGAGAATTATTCCATATTGCTGCTACATTGATTTCTTGGAAAGTAAAGCATTCAGAGAAAATCTATATTGTATTTGGAAGGCACCTTGTATTCATCAATTTCCCTCCTAGAAAATGAGAGGGATAGTATGCCTATTCTTCAATAATGGGAGGGTTCTTACACCTATAAGTAGGCATAATTTCCTTCCCATTATTGAAGAGTATGCATAATATCCCTCCCACTCCCACACCTCGTGATCTATGTAGGCTTGGTTCATGATAAATTTTGCCTCATGCTTTATGATAGGTAAAGCCCATGGGTGGGGGACATTCCCAAAATGCAAGGCTAGACTCGGCCTCATCCTAGGCCCCTTCTTTTGCAAAAGCCCCCATCCTAGGGCTTTACCCTACACTTGGCGAGCAAACCTTTTGGAGATGTTGTTGACATATTGTTGACTACTATCAACCTACATATGGTAGGTTGGGAATTACTTTGTAATTGACATGATTGAGGATCAAAGCCAAAGTTATGGAAATCATTGAGAGGCTTCTAGAAGAATGCCACATTCAACATATGTCAAATGTAGATAATTTTTAAATGATTTTCAAATATAATTTTTTTATTGAGAGATGGAGTGCCATACATGTGAAAGAAGGACAACTTTGGGCAAAGCATATGCTATAAAAATGTGGTACTATTGGGAACATATCGAAGAACTCTTTAATAACTTGATAGGATCATATTAGGGACAACAAAAAAAATCTTTCCTCAACACTTTCCCCAAAGCCAAAGAAAAGGAAAAAAATTAGGCTATGTTGAGTGCGTGTTGAGCCTTCTCATTGGCAACATGAAAATTAAGGTCCCTAAAATTGTTTGTCAGCATTTTTTTGCCTCAACTAATGTTGTAATACTTGGGCTAGTTAGATATAAATTTTTTTTTTTTGGAATTTTTGGAATTTTTGAATAAATACTTGTCAATTGTACCCAAAGTTCTAGAGACTTTTTTTGGAACTTGAGAGGTATTCCACATTGCTACATTGTTTTCTTGGAACTTGTTGATCAAACCTTTTGGAGACGATGCCAGACATAGTGTTGACTACTATCAGCCTACGGATGGTAGGGT
>Ga0116231_10003240_pt1 | contig 33977 bp, 17 predicted proteins | sample S1TSphgellanicum_2_FD_89695 | JGI IMG/M metagenome (GOLD analysis project Ga0116231, IMG submission 89695) | Host-associated microbial communities from peat moss isolated from Minnesota, USA - S1T2_Fd - Sphagnum magellanicum MG | ecosystem: Host-associated > Plants > Peat moss > Unclassified... | reverse complement strand
TGAAAAAAATAAAAATAATGTAATTATGAAATTAGAAAATGAATTAAATGTAGTTATGAAACTTGTATACAAAAATTTGTACTTGACTTCTTTTGGTCAATAAAGTTATCCATAAACTCACCCTCTCTTTCAGCCCCTATTCCCTCTCCGTTCACCCCTTATCCCCTCTTTCAGTGGTACCCACAAAGTAAGTAAATTTTATTAAATCTCAGTATGAAATGTTGAAACTCAGCATTTAATGCACAAGGTTCGAGAGTAATTATAGTAGTTGTACAGGTAGGAGCAGTGAAAATATATGTAACAGCAGTGGAGGCGCTCAGGAAAAAGGAAAGAGGGGATGAAACTCAGTTTACCACCAAAATTGGCGAAAAAACTAGTTTGGGTCCCAGTTATGTTGTATTGTAAAATTTCATTCCCAGTTACGCATTTGATGCCTTATTATGCTGAAACTGGCCGTTCTTGCTCTGTAATCGCCTGACTTTACGGATAACTTTAATATTGCTGAAATTATCCGATAGAAACCACAACACCAATGAGTTTTCAAGCCGTCATCTTTCTAATGCACTTGTGTCGAAAAAGGAGCCAATCTCGAGGTCTTTGAACAGAATACAAAGAAGAAGAAAGGTTCAAACTCTTACTTCTAAAAATTCTTTAGCACTCAATGAACAATCCAAGGAAGCACAGTTTTCTACAATGCAAACATATCAGATTCGAAAAGGTCTTCCCATGAAGTCTAAAACACCACACAGAACAAAGAAGATCATGTCCCCAAACCCTTTACATACATTAAAACCAAAGCTTAACACAAATTCTACTAAATATAATGATTATAAACTCTTACCATCAAAAACTCAAAACATACACAAATGACTAATAAAAACTCTCTCTCTCTCTCTCTCTCTCTCTCTCTCTCATAAGCTTTTCAAAAGACGAAAGTAGTATGGGGATATTGGATAGATGATACAAATATGCATTGACATTTTATACATAAGACTTCACAAGAATGAGCAAAAATTGTTTTGAGATATGAAATGATTTGCTAAAAAAAATTTCCTCTATAGGCATTTAGATATGCAGTTTAATAATGACAAAAAGAGGAACCTGAAAATGAACCTAAAGAGTTCTAGGGGCTAGGATACTATACATTTGGGTAAAGCTAATTTCTGACATTCTATTTAGTGTGTGCACTTGTTCATGGCAGGTTTGGAAGATCCCCATAATTGCTAGCATGCAGGCTAACTGGATCTCTAGTTGTTGAGATTTGGGCAGGCTAATTTGATACTAGCCTAGTTACTTACATACCCTTCTGTTCTAGTAATTCACCAAAACATCAAAACCAAACCAGAAAACATTAAAACATGTTCACACTAAGAGCAGGTCCAGCTGGCACCAGTAAAACAACCTGGCCACTGTTCTTTTGGATCAAAGTACTGCCTTCAAATAGTGTGAATATGGGTTACAATCCAGTTGCTTTTAAAAAAAAAAAAAAGTAAATGAGTTTAGCAGTTCTGAAAGTTTTGAGAATTTTTTTAATTAAAAAAAATAAACTGAAAAAAATTCCCCAAAAAATAAAAATAAAAATAAAAATCTCCACATTGCAAAATTCACCCCCCAAAAGCATGCTGGTTTGGATCTGTAAATGTCCACAAGATTATAGCGATCTCCACAAGGCCTAATTCTTTTACAAAATAACTGCTTCTAATTGGTCGGTCATAATGATTGGCCAAGGTGCAAGTGGTGGGTACCTGCATTTTCCTGATCTAGAGAGTAAAAGGAGAGAATTTAGCAATTTATACAGGGTTTGACAAGATTACATGCCAGATTTTTATCATTTGGTGTTGCACACTTTCACCCCATGAGCTATGGACTTAGTACCCAGCCAAATCTCATAGGTTATTGTGAATAGTTGAGGCACACTAGCATCAAGACTATTCATATTAACCTGCACACTCCCCTCAAGACCATTCACAATAACTTGCACACTCTTGTTGAGACTATTCACGATAACTTGCACATTCCTTTGTCAATTATCAGAGATAACCATCCACTCCTCTTGAGAATCAGGATGCATTCTTTTCATCCTTCAGAGAGCGATTATGAAATGTTCATCCAAGCAGTGAATGGTTACAGAATCAATGGGTAAGGTGGCACCTCGTGCTAACTGCCTAGTAGGTCGTTAATCAAATGAAGATCAAAGGTTATGTAACTCAAGACCCAAAAGCCAATAATAAGAGCATCAAGATTCTTACAACGGGTGGTTATGGGTTTGAGAAATCTCAGATCACAAGGATTTAAGAAATGTTACAAATATAAAACGTTTTATGTAGATCAATATATATGCTGTGGCCCGACTGACAATACACAGAGTGCCACCACCGACCTTTTCTTAAGCTTTGTGCAAACTGCTTGCCTGCCTGCCTCCACGGAACTTCATTCATGGAGCCCATAGATTAGAATCCCATAGGAGTTGGTGAAGATAATCTCTTCTGGGAGCTTTGTATATATCACTACTTTTGGGGACTTATGTTAACCCACTCACTAGGCATTTGAACTCACTTACCCACATACCCAGCCACCAGGCATATATATGTTGGAATGTTGCAGAATCTTCTGCATGAACTGCTGATTTTTATTGAAAATTTTACTTTTCCTTAAGGAGGAGCCCTGGAGATGAAAATTTGACAATTTCAATAAATGCTACAAGCTCCAAGACTAATCTTCTAGTAGTAGTAGTACTACTACTACTATGACAAAGCTTATGGTCATCAGCTTAAGGTTAATCAAACTGACCTTTGAATGCAAGATCTCATCACCTGCACACTTGTGGGGCATATTGAATGGATCCAGAGACCAGTCCTGCTCAAACAAGTGCTGAAGAAACCTAAACCCTTTGAGCAGTGTTGGGTGCAGGGTTTTTTTCTTTTCCAATTTTGTATTGTAATCATAGTGGCAACCATCCACAAGAGGAAAGAGCCAAATTTGGGCTATATGTCAGCGAGGACAGAAGGATATTTTCTAGAATCCTACTATGTTTTCGCCACCTCAAAGAACCCAGTAATATGGCTGGAGACTTCCATGTATTTGGCTACAAGTCAGAGAGGGCAATAGACATTTTCAGATTCCTGCTATATGTTTTGGTGACCTCCAAGGACCCAAGAGTCTAAATATGCCGACTTCCATGTTTTTCTGCTCAGAATGTTGTGAACTAAAAGGCATCTAAAAAAGAATCTTGCAACAATTTTCTTAGAAAAGTGTCGGGTGTATGAAAATTCTGACACAATTTTCTTTTTGCTGTTTTGAGTGTGTATTTAATCTGGTTTAGAGCCATTTCTGCAGTTTGAGCTGATTCTTTCTCAGAAAATTGATGCATATTTTCTGAAAGAACTGATGAATGTTAGACACTGCAAGAAGGCAAACACACTAAATAGTAACAAGAAGTTAAATGCGGCATCAGATTTTTTTCCCAAGTCCCTGCACTCTATTATATTATAATTGTGTTGAGCTTGATGCCGCATTTAACTCGTTGCTACTATTTAGTGTTCGCCCATTGTGTGGATCAGAAATGCCATCAAAGTTAAGTGATAAGTCTTCACTTTAACTAAAATACTTTTTGGACTCCAAGGACACAAGATGCAGTTGCCAGTGTTTTCTCATTAAATTTTCTTATTAACATGTCGGGCTTTGGGGAGATGTGAAATACTAGTCAACTGCTCATCCTTTTATAAAAAACATCTCTTGGATTTTGGGGAATTGGGAGGTCGCAGCCAGTCCCCATTCCTTTTAAAAAACAAATTGTCATCAACTTTTTTAATGTGTAAAAGGAACCAAAAAAATGAGAAAATTTATGTCAAATCATGTTTTAAATCAAGCTCGTTTTCTCTCTTTAAAATTTTTTATTAAGAAAACAGACAACACATGACGAGATCTTATCAATGAAAAGAGAACTGGTTTCTAGAATGGTCGAGGTTCTCTCATGCGCAAGTAATCAAAGAACCAGATGTGAGGGGTCTTTGAAAATGTAAAGAACTGCCCAACACATGTTTTGGGTCCTTTGCAACACAATTTGAGCCAAACTACTACTAAACTGGAGGGAAACAACAATTGGTGTCAAAAATTTGTTGCTGTGCAGTAAGTGATATCAGATACCCGTCTGCACTCTGCACATACCTTAAATGTAAGGAACTGAAAATCAAGCTCAACATAAGAAAATCAAAGGGATATCAAACAGCTTAATATTCCATGAAAGATTTAGTTTTTTAATATATCTTACCAATTTGATTAAGTCTACATAATAAACTCGGCCAAGATATAGTGAATGTGAACACACAATTATCCCAACAAAATCCAGTGTCCATCACGAAATGTGCCTTTCCAAAAATGAAATGCCCAAAGATGTGGGTACTTTAGATGAAACTTGGAAGAGACTATATATTCCATAGTAACATCATCCCTTTAGCTTGGGTCATCATTTTGGCAGAATTCAAGATGGATGGAATCTGAACTCTCTAAAAAACCTCAGACAACAGCACTTCCCACTGAATCGTTTACTGTAGTACCTAGGCTGGTTAGGCCCTAATTAGGGTTTAGGGTTTTTGAATTTGCTAAAAAATTCTGAAAAACACCTACCTGCCATGCCCAAAATCTGAAAGAAACTCTCAAGCACACTAGCTTGAGTTCCACACTATTTTGATCCTAAATATATACTTCATCCAAAACAAATGGTACATGCTATTTTACTACTGTAGGTGTACACACTCTTAAACAAAGAGGAATAAAGTACATTAGGGTAAAACAGTTGGTGAGTAAACATTAAGAACTCAAATCTCAGGGGCTTATTATGCTTTTATTACCATTCAATTATTTTTAAATTATAATAAGTCTAAAGCGTTGTAACAACAATTGCACAATCACAAGTTTGTTGAGGGTTCTTAAATAGAAAATTTTAAAACAATAAACTTCTACCCTAAGGTTGACAACCCCCCAATGCCACGTGGGGCAATCTCTTTGTCTCTCCCTAGATGTAAAAGAACATTGAATTGATGGTCGCTATAGTTGTTTCCTCATATCAACTAAGCTATGTTTCCCTTTCTCATAGTCTCCTCTCTCTTCGTCTATGTATGTTTTTTGTGTTGTGTTTATGTTTGTCTATTGAAACTTGACAACATCGCGTGAAAATGATACATAAGGGATCAATGCATATGTTTGTGTGAAGTCTTTGTGTCTATGTTTGTGTATGCTCTTTGTGTTGTATCTATATTTATTTATAAAACTTGACACCATCGCTTTACGCTAACACAATCACCTTACATCGATGTTTAACTTAACTTGTTATATTTGACACCATCATCAATGTTTAGTTCAGCTTGTTGTACTCAATGCCATCACCTTACATTGATAGTCAAATCAATTTGTTATAATTGACATTGTTAAGGACATAATTGTGTTGTCCCTATTGGACAAATTTGATAGAAACGGAATATCAATGTCTAATAGGGTGGACAAAAAAGTGGCAAAACAAAATAAATGAGTTGATTTTGATTCATGAAAGGTTTTGAATTGAGGCTTATGGCAGGAACCTAAAAGGATTTCTAAAAGATTTATAAATATAGTTGGACATAATTAATGACGTGCTCCCAAGCTTTTTGATAGATTCAAATGTGAGTCTAAAATGAAACCAACAAAAGAGCTAGAAATTGGGGCACGTTCCTTGGTTCGTAGCACTTTGAGGGTAAAAGGGCGTGTTAGAGCTTCGAAATGGGACTAGGAAGAATGACAAGCACTTAATCACTCACACAAACTTGCACAAAACCAAACCACAAGTTGGTTAGTGCATAATTGAAACACTTTTGGTGCAAGGACGAACCATGGGCAAACTCGAACTCACAAGACTCACCACGGCCCGGATTTGGGGGAAGCCACCACCTTCCCCTTTATAATATATTTTGTGCCTTTTCATGAGGCCCACATCCAAATGGCATTTTGTCCCATGATTCCCAAATGGGAGTCCCGAAATTCCCCAAAGTTGGGACTCCCACGACTTTGCGGGAGTCCCAACTTTGGGGCCCCATAACTTTGTGTGCAGACCTTCGATTGAGATGAGGTCTAAAGCAAAGTTGTATCCCTTGTTGAGAACTTTCCAACGGTATGTTGCACGCCACCTACAAGCAAGGAGATCGGGTCGATTCTTGACTTTTAGTGGTCGAGAATCAAATTGCCAATTTGACTCCCGGCCTTTCTTTTGGCCATAACTTGTGTTTCAAATGTCCAAATGGTTCATGCAAGCCTATTTTAAACATCTAGGTTTCAATAGCTTTCCAATGATATAAAGAACTCTTCAATCTAATAGTTTTTGACCCCTGCAATCGCTCCCTAAAAATTCGAGAGTGCATTGGGACTCCAACTCCCCAAGTGGAAATTGCCTTGGGATGTGAGGGTTCATTCTCTCGCACTCTCCTGCACTCCCGGGAATATAAAATGTGTCTCCCGAACCTCCTTTTTGTCTCGCATTCTTGTCAGCCCTTGTTTTGGTCGTGAACCCAAGGTTAAGGTTGCGATAACTAGGATTATGAGGATGAGGAAAAAACATGGAGTAATTTTGAAAAAGAGAGAAGTTCATGATAGAGTTAGAGATCAATTTTCATGGAAAAGAAAAATGATATTATGGTGTATTTTTGTTTCATGTTTTGTTTTTTTCCAATATGGCATGGTCTAATCTCATTTTTAGATCAATGGAAAGGAATCAGTTGTGTAAATATGCATTTTAGAATGAATTTTATGTTGTGTTTTACTTATGAGTTTTGTAATTATTATGACAAAATTTGTATGTTTGAAAATAAAATGTTAAAGTACAAAATTCAAAAATAAAATAATGTCAAAATATTAGCATTTATCAAACACCATTACCAATGTTTTGTTTAGTTTGTTAGACATGACACCATCATTAATGTTTAATTCAACTCCTTATACCCAATGCCATTGTTAACATTTAATTCAGCTTGTTATATTTAACATCATTATCAACACATTGTTCAAGTTATAGGAATTACACTTAACCCCATCCCACTATGTGAGTTATGTGAATGAGTTAAATTTAAATGGTCATCCTCCCCTTGATTACTTTGTGGTTGTCTAAGATTACATAAACTTAACTATTAATTTAATTTTTCACAAGAGGAAATGAAAGTGTTCTTTGATGTGTGTGGCTAGGAAGACATTCATGCAGGTGGTGTGCATTTGAAAATGACATGGCAAAATGTGATAGAATGTGTGGGAGGTGGAAAAAATCAAACGTTTGCCTGATTTTGACCAAAGCAACCTATGGTTAAGTTTGACCACTGCATCACCCTATCATTGTAATAGACCCTAACTATCACCATCATTATCACTCAAGAAGAACACAAATTGTTTACTTTTAATCCCTTACCCCTTCTCTTTCTTCTTTGTGTTTACTTGTGTTTATTTTGTGTTCCCATAAGAAAGCAAGGACCACCTTCATGTGAGCTAACATTTGTGCCATTAAAACCATTAAAACTTAAAAGTGAGAAATGGTTTTTTAGGAGCTACTTCAAAGGTGATCAATAAAGTGTCGAATGTCTAGTGATGTGGTTGTTCTCTTAAGGTGTTTTACAAGTCATTTGTAATGGAAAGCAATGGAGATGCTGGTGTAGGAGAAGAAGAAGAATGATTCTGACAACTTGCAATGCACTGGCATTAAATAAATCCTTGAAAAATCTTTAATACCCACTTTAACTATAAAGTTGTATACCCCAAATGTTGGAATTTTTTTTGAAACCTAATTCTACTTCACATCTATGTACCTCAAAAAAAAAATTCAATACCCAAAATTAGTGTATAGTGGAATTACAAATCTAAGCACCTCAAATTTTCAAGAAATTTTTAATACCCAAAATTTCTACTACAAATGATTTGTGCAACTAAAATTCTCAAAAAAATTTATAACCAAAATATTTAATGTATAAGATATATGTACAAATCTTTTTTTCTTTTTGTCACTTTCTTTTATCTTTCAATCATTTTTCTTTTCTTTCTTTTTATCCCTCATTTTCTCAATCCCTCTATATTTTTTCATCAATGTCCCTCTTTTTTCTTTTTAAAAATCTATCAATTTTTTCTCTCCCTTCTAAGTCACCAAAGCCAATATAACCCATCACAACCTCCCATACCTCTCCATCCTCTTTGTTTGTCCATTTTGTCATCTTTGATTGGGCATTACTAATGCCATCAAAAACCACCACAAACCCTTGCCTCTTTCATTTATTATTAGTGAGTGGAAGGTTACAACTTGGCTAGCTAAGACATGCCCAACAAGTTGCATTTTTGCCTTTCTTTGAACATTGTCTAACATTTTTTTGTTGCAAATATGTGATTCTTAAGCCAAACCCTATGTACCCTATTCTAAAATTGTTGTGGAATTTTTCACTAACAACCTTAACAACAACAAACCATGTATCATTAAACTTAACTCTATTATCCTTCTCAATTATCCTTTGGGTTGTTCATTCAACTTGGGTAAAGGTACCCTCAACCTTTCTTGAGTTTTTCTCCTCCTTTTCCTTTGTTTTGAACTCTCTAATTTTATCAACAATTTTGTTGTCCATTGCTTTATATTTTTATATTTCCAAGTATTTGGTCTAATGTGACAATGTGTGAACTATAATAATTCACAAATGGATTTTTACCTTGTCTTTTCTTTGTTAGTAATTGTGGTAAAGACAATAGGTTATTTAGCCAATCTAATAACTTTTTGAATTTAACTTGGACTAGTTAGGTCTCTAATTCAAGAATAGGATCTTCCAAGTTCACCACCAATTGGTCCTCATCATAATTGTTTATTGGTGTGGCTAAATTACATCGCATTTCTACATAGTAATGAGTCTTGGTTGAAAAGGGGCATTTAAACGTGGCAGGAGTAATGGCACGTATTGGTTAGAAAGTCCCAAAAATGTTCAACAACTTTGTGGTAATTTTAACCTCATCCATGTTTTTGTTGGATCCATTTGTTGTATTTAACTAATAAGAATTTTCACAATCTTCCTCTTTTATTTTAGTGAACACTTCACTTGGACCAAACTTTCCAATCATGGTTACATGATTCAATGGCTAATTTCAACAAACCCTAAACCCTAATTTCATGTTCTCCTTTTTCAAGGATTGCTACAAGGCCTTGTCCCCACATTCTTCTAATGTGACTTTGTTTGATTCAAGATACTTGTTTTTTTTACCACGACATAATCTCTTGCCTTTTTAAACACATTCTTGAATGGTTTTAAGTAAGTGACATCCAATGGTTAGAGCACATGCGAAATATGTGCAAGTAAGGTGACCATGTCCAACCCTAATATTGTCCTTGTTCAAGGGCCTTTATTGTGACATGTGATCCATGCCAATTTATAATCAAGATATGTTAATTATCTTTAAAAACCCCTCCCAGAACATATATGCACCAAAAAAATCAACCACAAGTTGAAGAAGTAAGTTGTCATCCACATTTTTTTCTAATTTACGATGCATGTTATTGGTTTATATAACTTTATGTAGTCTTCCCACATCCTTGAATCTCTCAAAATGTAAAAAGTAGACAAAGGTTATCCTTGTTACATTAACAACACAATTCATAATTAGCCATTCTTGAAATTTGGGAATGGTGTTGTAAACATCATATTGAACCTCGCCTAATTAAAACCCTAGCATTAGATTGTCACCCTATTTGAATTATTGTCTCATCTAAATTCCAAATGTGATCTAATGGGTACTTGTGTTATGTGTACAAATTTTCCAAGTTGCAATAAAACATATGGCATGTTTCTTTAGTTAGCCCATTTGCCCTAGAAACTTAAATCCTTCAACAAAGCATATGGTGATTTTTGTATGACATTTTTTGAACTAGAACCACCAGCTATTTCTTGGAACACCATTTTATAATGGGGTAGGTTGAGTTTGTGTGACTTCGTCAATCTTCAATTTTAATTATTGAAGGGTGACCAATAGGCCAACCATTTGCATATTTTGAACCCAAGTGGCTATTGTTTCATCATGTTATTTCATTAACACACCTTAGGGGCCCACTTTTTTTATTTCGATTCTACAATTGAGGTGATCTAAAAGCAAGGTTAACATGATGTTCCAATACCTACTAGCCTTCTTTGAACATGTGTGTCCCCTCTCCATTGCATCGATGGCATTTTCAAGAAGTTGATTTATCCACATGTCCTGCTTAAATGCAATAGGTGTTTGTTAATTTTGGTTGATTTTGTATTATTGTTGTGACAAGATGGTATTGTTGTTGTGTTGCTGTTGTGTTTGGTTGTTAATGTTGATTCACATGTGTTATTGGGGTGGTAGGTTGGGTATGTTGGTTCTCTTGCTTTTCACAATTGGTACATGAAACCCCATTCCACTATTTTCTTTGGCACATTCAAATTTATTGGAATGTAACTCATTTTAATCCTATTCCTCTTGGGACCCAATGTCTAGGCATTTAGGGGCGTTTATTTAGGTCCTATAAGAGGTATGAATTAGATAATGTTTTTTATATAAGAAACCAAGATATCAAAAAAATGTTAAATTCATATAGTGTTCAAGTGCATAGGTTTCCACCTCCTCACAAGAAACATGTAAGTCATAAAAGGTTAACAAAATTTTCCAATCTAATGAGACATTAATTATGGATGTGCAAGCTATGGGAATGTATTTCAAAGTGTGTCATGATGGAAAATAAAGAAATCTATGACTTGTGTTACTACTGGAATGTGATGGCACTTGTAGGAGTGGTGATTGTTGAACCCAACAATAATAGAGGTAGTTGGAATACTTGATTGTGTATTCTTAAATTAATTTTGGTATGCAAATTAGATCTCTCTCTTTTTACATTATTTCCACTTCTTCAAGTTTTTCTATTTTTAGTCCTTTATTGATCTCAAATTGTAATATTTCTAAAAACATTGAAACTCTTGCAACAAACTTCCTACTTGATGTAATGTATTTATTTAAACTATAAGCTTTTATTATAGGATTGCAAAGTTATGTGGGGTTTACCCTTGTTTTATTTCGTAAGATTTTGGTAGGAAAATGCATTACATGATTTGTGATGGGAAAACCCTTAATGGATTTACTTGATTGTTGTTCCAATGGTATCCAAAGTTGTCTTATTGTTTTATCTAAATTATATCTTGTTTTGGTGTTTATTTTAAATTAGGTAGTTTCTTTATTTTTATGTGCACAAGCAATTAAATTTGGGGTTCATTTGTGTGTTTTTTTTGGTTTTTTGAAAGATTCATTTTGAAACACTTCTCTATGTTTTTTTGCATGAAGCTTCATAACCTTAGTATGAAAATTTAATTGTACTAGTGCCTAGGTTGATTTCATGCTAATAAAAGCAATCCCCAAATTACTTTCAACTTATTCAACATTAATATGATGTATGACCTAAACCATAAACATATTCACTTTAGTTCTTGACTATATTCTTTGATGTTATCCAAATAAATTATGTTTCAAAAAAAAATTGAAACATATTTTGTGTCCATGGCCAAGGTTATAATTATACACATTGAGTAATACAATAAGAAAGGTGTTTGAATTAGTTAGAATACAAAGTTATATTTTGAACATGTCAAGGTTTCTACTACTAATGTTGGCATGTATCATATTTCATAAAGACCAAACATGCTTGTACACCATAATACCTAGGTTGGTTAGGCACTAGTTAATTGTTTTTTGAAATTGTCAAAAAATTATGAAAAATAGGTGTATGCCATGCCAAAAATATGAACGAAGGCATTAAACACAATAACTTCATTATTTAATATAACAACAAATTGTAAATTTTAATTTTAATTTTTGCTAACAAATATAGTTGAAAAATAATGATAATCATTAGGCATCTTATTATGAAAATCAACCTAGACATTAGGGTAATTAAATTTTAAAATATCTACTATGTCTAGTTATTATTTATTTAGTAATGGCTAATATCAATAGATGTGATCTTTGAAATTTGATACCAACAATATGGCTCTAAATTTTCATGATGACGTTTTACCTTCATTGCATTGGATTATTTTACTATAATTATGGGAGAAAGAAAATTGAAAAACATTAAAACACAAAAATCAAGGACTTTTTTCAATTTTTAGTCTCAAATTTGGAATTTTTTAAAGTCAAATTCAATATCAAAAGCCATTGACAAAAACAACAACCATTGTCTAATAAGCTTTTCAATTACAAATATTTAAAAAAATTCCAAGCTTCCCGCTTCAGTTGCCCATTTAATAGCCATAAGGCATAAATAAATATGGAACATTAGTTTTAGAATTAATGCATGAGGCACTTTTCAATGTTTCTAATGTAATTTTTATAGAACACCTACATTTGCATATATTCCACCATTAGGTTTTCTTGAAATTCATTATAGGATTGGAAAATCAAACAAAATTTACATAATTTTTTAAATGTGCAAAACTTCATCTCACATTGCAAACATTAGACTTACCAAGGCCTCAACCCCTTTTAGATCAATTCATATGAGTTTGCTCCCTTTTTTGGCACACTAAGGAACTTTGAAACATTATTAAAAACCTTCAAGTGCACTATTCATAGAGATTTTTTTCTACTCTCAAAGTCTTATTTAACCCAATCATCAATGGTCAATGCCCAAATTCTTCACTTTGATCCCTATGATCTTGGAGTCATATGCTTAATTGGGGCTGAAATTTGGAAGAATGTTAGATTGAACATTGAGCCTCATATTAACATGTTGGACCCCTAATTTTTGGCCTTCTTTTATACACTATATGCATTCAATTGTTTTTTTGCAAACAGGGAGGGGTGATCAAGGGTTAAAGTTGTGGAATAAACAATTTGACAATATATCTAAAATAATTACCCAAGAACATAGAATATTATGTGAAAACTTGGTTTTTTCTTTCCTAGAAAAAAGGCTACCCATGAATTTTTTTCTAAGAAAAATTGAGTCTAATTTGCCTAAATAGAATGAAGGCTAATTCCTTTTATTTATTTATGGAAAGGCCAATTAATTTGTACTTTGTGTTGATTTTGGTCCCCTTCCTTTTCAATAAGCTTCCCACCATGGGAACATACAAATTTGTTATCATCGGTGGCATTCACAAAAGCCACTAGTTGGGAACATTCAATCTAAAACAATTAACATAAGATAGTTTGTTGAGTTTTTTGTTACAAATATATTTATAATATGCCTTGCAAATTTCCTATTCTAGAAAATCCATTCCATTCCATGTTTCAATTGTTTTCACAATAAGCTACTCATTGTTTAAGGAAAGAATTATGCACAATCAGACTTGCAAATTAAAATTTACAAAACATATATATTAATGGTTTGGGTATTGAATTTGAATTCAAGATATTAATGTTCACAAGTCTTTTTTTTTTGGTTTTGTTTTTGTTTTAGTTTCATGACATAGCTAAAGTGGAGATCATCCATAAGCCAATTTAGTCAAATTGGCTATTAAAAATATGAAAGGAAAAATTGAAGCATGATTGAATACTTTTGGTTGCATACTTGAATTCACAGATACAAATGTGGAAATCATTATTAGGAGAAATCAAGGTTTTTTCAATTGGTTTTTGTGACTAATTTTTAGTTGTAAACCAACATTTGTGACTATATTTCCTTTAGTTGTGTTCAACAAGTTGCAAACGACAATCATTCATGAATGGAAAGAAAACTCAACAAAATACATGTTCATCCATTAACTCACCATATACGTATTGTCGCTTGCAACTAGATTGCAATTAATTTGGTTAACCTTGTGCTCTTATGATATGTTACCACATGTCACTAATTTAATATATTTTCAATATTATTATTATATTTATGAAATTATGAAATAATCTAAAAACATCCAATTTATATGCTTAGATGGTTTTAGATTGCAACATGTGTCACAATCAAAATGTGCCACATGGCATATTGATTAATTTTTTGCAAAACCATTTTAGGTAGGTAGGTATGTAAGTAGGTTGAACTAGGTGAATAGGTAAGTAGGACCTACTCACTTATTTACTTAGACTAAACACCTACCTACCTACTTAGGCTAGATATCTACTTAGGTAGTTAAATATGTAAATAGATGGGTTAATAGGTTGGTTAAGAAAGTAGGGTAGCTAAGGGATAAAATACATAAACTTGTTTAAAAGAATTTGGGTTAAGTTTTTTAATTGGCTCATTCCACATGGCCAATGGTTTTGAATATGAAAATGTTAGGCAATGACCTTCATGTTGTAACCTAGGCTTGTTATTTAATTATTATTCAAATTAGTATTCATTAGTTATAACTATTTTCGAACTACTCTAATAAACATTTAATATTATATACACATAATACATAATATTAATTACTGAAATTACTGTAAAATAAGAATTTTATCACTTTGTATCAACACTTAATTAAAAAAATTGAGTTGTAATAGTAATTATTAACTATAAATAAGTAATTTTAAAATAAATACAATAATATATAGAAATCATATTAGTTGTACTAATTAAAGAAAATTTACTCAAAAACTTTATGATGTATTAGCAATTATTTATTGTATATAAGTAATCATCAAAAGTGAATACTTTAATTTACTGTATTATAATCCCTGAAAATATATTAATTATTCTAATTACTCTAATTACAGTAAAATTACTATAAAATTAAAAAATCAGATTCAAAATTACAACTTTAAGCTCTAAATCATGATCAATTAAGTTCCATTATAAATTACGAATATACTGTAATTAATATATAAATTAATTAGTTACAATTAGTTTAAGGTAATTAGACATTAGTTACATGAATATGTTTTTATTATTTTAGAATTATTAATTATTCTTGTATAAAAATTGATTACCGATATTTTTCTAAATATGTAATTATAAACAATAGTATATGTTTTTAGTATACTCCTTTTTAGTATATGAAATAATTGCATGAAAATTTTAATTTATATGAAGATTATTTCTTTTTAAAAATATTTTTAAATTATAAGGTATAAGTTTTAAATTATGAATACCAAGTTAAATTATGAATTATACAATTAGTATGTAATTCATGTGATTAATATGTAATTTCTCTTGTTAATTTTTTTTTGTTAGTGAAAACATTAAATACTAGTGTAAAATTCCATGTTATAATAACATTTAGTTTTTCAAATAAGTTTGTGTTGGTTATAAATAAAAATAACTTATTTTAGTTCAATTAATATAATTACAGTATTTATGTCGAAATTAATATAATTACAGTAAAATTATTGTGAATATTTTTAATATATAATATTTTAAAACGTAAATGAATATTTTAATTAACTATTATATAATCCTAGAATTACATTTGTTGCATTAATTATTCTATTTCCATAAAAATTACTATAAAAGTTTTAAATAAGTTTATACACTAAAAACTATAAGTTATAAATTATGAATAATTATATTTAATTGTAAAATTTCCCAGACCTATAATCACTGTATTAATAGAGTAATTAAACGTTTTTCATGTAATTAATTTTGATAACTGGAAATTTTTAATGATTAGTGTAAAGTTTTATGTTTAATAATACTTTGATTTTAAATAAGTGAATATAAGTAGTAAATATGATAACTTAGTCTTATTGAAGCACTATGATTACAATAATTACACCAAATAATCTTTTACAATAAAATCACTGCGAATATTTTTAATCGTAATTTAAAATAAAAATCAGAAGTTATAAATACAAACTTGAATTATGAATTATATTTTTACTTCATTTAATGTATAACTATAATTATAGTGTTTTTACGATAATGTTACATTAATTGTATTAATCAAATTTACTATAATTATTTGAATTTCTTTTATGACTATAAAATAATAATAATTGGTGTAAAAAATAGAGCCATTATGCATAATCCATCATGTACACATGTACTTCTTAGTATCCACCCATATATTAATGAATATAATAGATCCAATACACTATTATAAATCCAACATGCATCTTGAATATTTGTTTGTTGTCACAAAATAAGAATGGTTTTCAATTCAGTAAATATCCTTTTTCAAAAAATTGAAAATTGTGATTATATATCAAATTTTGAGTATTTTATTTATATAAAACCATGGTTATGAACCTTAAGAAAAATCTTGATACTAAGATTTTGTGTAGTTTGTAATATGTACATGTTCAACATTGGTTTTTACTTATTTGTGAATGATGAATTAATGAATGGTGGTTGATCCCTTTGCTCACACTAATAGGGGATGTGGCCAAGTTCATTAGGAATTTTGCTAGGTTTTAGGTGAAATTGAAACAATTTCATTAATCGAAAAACTAGTGTATTTTTTATGTCCTCTAATGAATGGGGATTGGTTTTTTTATTAAGTTTTGGGTGAAATTGGGACAATTTCATTAAATAAAACATTTAGTGAATTTGTTGTGCATTTTAGTGAACAAGGACAAGTTGTTATAGACATAATGATTTCATTAACATTTGGTTGAATAGGAAATTTACATGTATCAATAATAGTCATATTTTAAAGTTGTGTGGCATGTATATGGTGAACATACAATTGTTGGCATCAAGGTTTGAACCAGTGTTGGGAAGATATCAAAAAAATTTAATGACCAATTATTCCAATTCTTACACTTTATTTTTCCAAAAAACGAGGACAAATTTCCTTTTTAAAAAAATTCCATTCCTAGTTCTTACTTTTTTTTAATTTTCAAAACTAATTCTTTCACAAATGGTTCTTACTTCATTCATGTTAGCTGAATATACCTAGATAATTATTTAAGTCAAATTTAAATTCAAACTATTTTCTTACGATCATTTCCAAATATTTTAGGTATATTTTCAAACACAATAACCAATACAAGTTTTGAAATATGACAAATAAACATCAAAATAAAATTATGAAATATTTGAATGGCCAAGGTAATAATCATTGCATACAATGTATAAACATTCTTGTGTTTCCTTCAATTCATCTTGCTAAGATGAACTTTCAAACTATTATAATTCCTCCTTTAGTCCCAGATTAAATTCTATCAATTTTACCAAACTAAAAGGGGGCTTACAACTAGCCCTAACTTCATTGGGCCAATTATTATTCACAATGATTAACATCTCAACATGGGAAAATATTTTCTTAGTTTCAATTGACAAGCTCTTTTGCAAGTTCACCAATGTTCACCATCATTTCAAAAATATGCACACTACAATCTTCTTCACTTCTATTAAGAAACAAATTTCACTCCCCAATAATGAATGTAAATGATGATAAAATTTCAAGAGCATAGGAAACAAGGATCTCCTATCATGTTCTTCAACTATGGGCACCCTTTGTTCATGACCAATAAAAGAACGTATTAATTTCAAGCTTTTGTATTTAGGATCTAAGATTAGGGATGACATATTGTGAGTTTTCTTCTCATTATATTTTGTTAAGAAAGAAAGAACTTGAAGTAATCACCCAACATATTTCCTTTTCATGTTCAATGCAACACTTTTCAATTTTATTATACACACCTAAGTCATCTTCCATCAAGTTATCCAAAACACGAGAATTGTTAATATATAGTTTTAGTTTAAGGCCCATGGTTGTAGTTGCATGCAACACATGATTAAACAACCATGACCCTTTAACTAATTTAAAACACATTTAGTGACAACAAAAGACAAACAATCAACAATAATTTGCAATATATGTCATGTGAGAGGGGGAGGGGGGTTGTAGACGATTGGTGACCTCGGCACCAATCTACATGTTGTAATAAAGGACAATGGATTTTCAGAATTATAAATCACCTTTACTTCACTTGCAAACTTGCGTAAAAATCATGTAATCAAAAGTAAAATTATATAACAAAGGATTTCAAATTTTTAAAAACAAAACAAAAATATAGTGATTGAGAATTTTACCTTGTTTTCATTGGTGTGTTCATTAGTGCAACCTTTCATCCACTCTTGTTGCCATTTCCCTTAACATTTTAGGCCACATTATACATTTCTACAAATTTGATAAAAAAACATATTTCGAGCCTATGTAAACATTCTCTTCAATAGTGCATACCCATACGCCTTAAAAAGATATGTCCTTTAAAAACTTTCCTTCACACCCAAAAATGTCACAACTAATTACATATTTGAGTAGAGTTATCATTATATTCAAATTAGATTTTTCATCTTTCATATAAGCAATGATTTTTTTGGTCAAACTATATTACAAGATCTTGTAGATTTTTTTGTCAACAATGGGCATGAAGTTTCAAATGCCTCAAACAAGCCAATTGTAATATGGTTTGGCATCCAACCCATTCCCAAAAATTCATAACCAATGTAAAAACATCATGTGCCCTTTTGGACATCCAAAAATCAAAGCTTTTAGTTGTAGACACAATTTGTTAAAACTAGCAAGACATATAATTATTTTTTCTTCTCAACCAAGTTTGGTAACACTTCCTAACCAAAGCTCTTTATGGAAAGGATCACAACATGAAGGCATAACCTCAATATGAAGTGTTTTAACTAGACGATTTCAACAAATTGAAATATAGGCAAATTATTTTTGACGATAAGAAGACCCAAGTTTTTTTTTAAAAAAAATTGTTGCACATTCATTTTTTAAAAAGTGTCCATGGCCCCCAAAAAATAAAAAATTGCACTAAAACTTATTGCAAGACTTTTTTTGTAGGTTGCATTTCCATTGGACTTTTCATGTTTAATATTCATTTTTTCTTCACATTTTTTTGCAACTAATCCATGTTTTGATCCAAATGTTTTTTCAATGCAATTATACCATTACTTTTGAAATATGAAACTAAACCTTTCCTCAACCTTGTTTGTTTGTTCAAAATTAGAATATTAACATGAACATTATAACATACAACACAACACATAATTTGTGACACCTTGACATCAACTTTTAAACCATCATTGACATAAAAAGTTTGAACCAATGTTGGGTGGGTATTAAAACCCAAGTTCAAAATCAAAATGGAATTTAGTTCAACTCATTTCTAAAAGAACCAACGGGTATCAACAAGGGTGATATCTTATTCATTAGGTACCATTTTGTAAAAAATTAGTTGGCTAAGAACTAGGTTCTTTTAATAACCTTAAATAAATGAATTTCAAGTAAGTTATATTAATAACCCCCATGAATGGATCTTAAGGTATAAGGTTCTTGGTAGTTAATTAGTTGTAGGTTGGGTAGGCATTAGGGTTCAAGGTGGCATCACATCTAGTTTTGTAAGGAGGGGAGGTGTGAATTGTACCAAAAACCTAATCACTCAATTTAGGACCCACTTTTTTCTACCTTCTTCATTCCATTGTTGTTTTTGTTCTTTGCATTATAGATCTTGTTTTTCTATGAGGTTTTTTTCTTTTTTGCTTTGGTTTGGTTTCTTTTAGTATCATTTTTTGTTTCTTGTGGTGCTACAAGTATCTATTTTGTGCTCATGGTGTTCCTCGTTGTGGATGTCTTGGAGCTTATGAAATTCTTAAATCACGCCAAAATCTAAGGTTGCAACAACTTTAATCAATGAGCACATAAGAGTCTAAGGTTGCAATTCCTAATGTTGCTTGAAGGCATGAAACATGCAACCCATGCGTCAAAGTTCGGGGTTTGGGATTGCTATAACTTTAACGATGTTACTCACATAATTTTTTAACTAAAAAATTGAAAGAACTTCCCACATATATTGCCCAACTCCTTGCGATGTTGGTTGGTGGTGCTATTGCACAACAATTCATTATTCAACAATGTTCATCCTTAGGCAATGTAGTTAGCACTTGGGTGGTGTTTGGGCAATGTTCAAGTGTTGTTCATTTTGTTACTTAAGCATTGGTCCTTGTTGTTTTTTCATAGTTGTTGTGTAGTTTATTGCTTTTGGTTGTTTTTCACAATCGTGGTGCATGTGTTGTTGCTTGTGATTTGTTACTTGTGATTGTTGTTCACATCTTGTAGGTGTTCATCAATGATATATTAGGTACCTCCTATTTGTTCTTTTATCATGGTTGTTATTTGTGATTTTTTTCCTTTATTGGTTGGTATTTCCTCCCTTTTGCCTTTGTGCAAGTTGCAAGTGCAAATGGTGCTTTGTGTCTTTGTTTTGGGGTACAACTTGACAACCTTGAACTCTAAAAAATTGTATGTTTTTCAAAACATTATTTTTTTGTGTTTTTATTTTGTGTTTTGTTTATGTGTTGTTTTTTTTGCTGTTTGTAGTATTATCTTTTGTTTCTCTGAATTTCTTCTTAATGTTAAAATATTTTTGTAGTTGCATATATCTATATCATCATTTCTTTTGCATTTTGCATCATTTTTTAAGTGAATGATTAGTGATTACACATGATACATTGCACATCATACTTGTAAATGTTGTAATTGTTTCCTAGTTGTTCATTTTTCAATTTTTAAGAAAATAAATTACTAACAATAAATAATTGAAATGCATAACAAGATGTTAAAAATTTGAAAGTTTTTTTGTTTTTGTCTTTCTCAACCTTAGTCTCATAACACACTTGTAAAAAATGGAACCAATTGTTTGGGATGATATTTCCATGAATGAAAATGAAATTTCAACAAAGGAAATGAATGAAGATGAAAAGTTTGAAAGATCTAAAACATTGTTAAGTTCCTAGTTATAAAAAGGTTATTCATTAGAGTTAATTATGAAGAAAATACATGAATAAAAAATGAATTGGTCTCTTTGGAGACAATCAAATTGTCTTTGCCAACCAATTACAATTTGACATTGTGACAAAAGATGTCAAAGATTACATATATCACAATTAAACACTAAATTGTTTTACAAATCAAACTTTGACATATATAAAATATTAGGTATTTTCTTCAAATGAAACAAATGAAAATTCATTTTTGATGTTTTAAAAGATTTCTTCACATCTATAGTAAATAAATATAAAAACTTTCCAAGCCCTTTTAAGGAAAACACATTTGAATTTGATTGTTTAATAACAACTTTTAAAATATTTGTATGAAAAATATGTTTTGACAATTTGCAACCTTTGTTTATGAAAAATAATTTATGGCTAACATAAATAAAATATAAAAATATTCATTAATCTAAGATTAGCCATAGATTAATTGATATTACTATTTCATATTATATTATAAAATGAATAATATATTATGTCGATTTTTTTTTGATATTTTATATGAAATGAAATTCTAATATATTTCATATTACAATATTACCAAACATATTATATATCATATATACAATATGATGTATGAACATATAATTAATAAGGATATTTACAAAAACTTCCAATGTTATATATTGTACATTAACGTTATATACATTTAACATACATAAATTAATAATTTCATATATAGAATAAAAATGCAACATATGAAATAATGATAATTATACATTTTAATCCAAGATTAAAATAATTATTTGAATAATATAAAAAATGGATGTTAGTGAATTGTTTTCAATAGAGAGGTAGGCATGAATGATTCAAGTTTCACCCAAGATAAAATGATGCAAGAGTATGGTGGCATAGTTCACTTTTGGAACCCCATAGTGAATTGGTTTAAATAACTACACTCACATTTTTTACTAATGGCATTAAATGAGAACCTTAGTAGGGTCAATTTGCATTTTTGTAGGGTTTCAAATGCTCTAAACTAGTGAATTAAACTCCTAATTAGTGTGGTCCATTGGAAAAAAACTCACAATAATAATTAAAATAATTTTTCTTGGTGACTTTTAGCTAGCTAGCAATGTTTTTGAAAATAATGCTAAAAATCAAATTTTAAAAAATTCTAATTTTCAAGTGTTGAAATTATTATTTAAAAAATTTCCAGCTTTGACATTAGGTTTGAATGGATATCTAACAACATATAAAATACTGGAGTTGGATTTTGTGTTCCCATCAATTTCTCACGATGCTACCCAAGTTCCCAATGTGTTCCCCAACATGTTCCCAAAAGGTTCTCACTCCTCACTTTATCCCATATCCTTCTTTGCCCTAAGTTTTACTCTTGTAACCTGTTTGAGCAGCCCAAAGGAAAAGATTACAACCTATTGATTTTGGGGCTGTCCAAAGCTTGATTATTTACTTAATTTTTTGGTGATGGGCCAATCAAAGACGCCCATTGGGAAAGAAAAAAAAAAAAAAAAAAAAAACTTTGGGAGTCCCCACAACTAACTAATATGAGTCACAACATACCGTGCTAGGTGTGGTTAGTGGTAACTACCCAATACTTAACTCAGTTTCCAAGCTCTGGAACATTGAAGCTTGAATGCTTTAGTACTCTGAGACTTCATAAATCAGAAATATATTTTGTGAAAGTGGGAAATTATTCAATGGCATAGTCACAAAAAGTGTGTGTGTTTTTTTTTAAAAAATTTATTGGGAAAAAACAATAATTGGGATTTTTTTTTTCCTAGTATAAAGTTGACTAATTTTGCTAAGTTTCAGTTTCTAGAAAAAAATTGCCAAATTTTTGATGTCACAAAATTGAAAAGAAAATTCAATGTCACAATAAATTGGAAATATTATTGGTATTATTTTGAGAACCGTGAGAACCGTGACTATATATAATAACAAGGCATTTGATTTGTTTCGATAACCACAAGTACATATATATCAGGACCAGATCTATCCGAATGTTGCCAATAACCATGGGCATCAAGTCTGATACCCGTTATGATACCCGGATGGGGGGCTTTGATGCAGTGTTTTCTAATACCTACCCCAAACCTCTGGTTTATACTTCCCCCATTCACTCCTCTCAAAGCTTTGCCCCACCCACAACCATAGCTATTTCTTTTGGCTGATTCTTTTGGCTCAAAGTTAAGGGGCATCATGTTGCCTGAGGTGGGATAGGTTTCAGTAGGTGGACTGCAACCCTAATTTCTGGAGTTTCTTTAGAACCTTTTGGCACTGATTTACATGAAAAAACAGAGGGAGATTTGTTTTCTAGATTTATGGGTCCCCAATTGTATGATGGGTTTAGGGTTTTTAAGGGTTTAGGACCCTAAACCCTAAACCCTAGTTCTATACCCTTTTCATTCAAAAATAGGAAGTCCATAGAGTAATTGCAAGCTCTAGCTGGTGATGCTTATGGCCAGGAGATTCTCATTGCTTTTTTGGCTATGTCAGAATAAACAAAGCTTATTTAATGGTTGTTGACTGGTACCCAAATAATTGAAGAATAAAAAATGTCTCTAGAGAAGACTCAATTGTGTCATTGGATCCTATACAAAATCCAGATTATGCTTTCTGGGTGATCATGGTTTCATATTTTATGCATTAAAAAAACAAAGGAGCTCCTTTAAACCCTAATGACTCTCTGCCCTCCTTTATGGCTAGTTCAGACTTCAAATTTCCTTTACTGGATCTAGAACAACTTTTGATCCCCATGCATGCACTTCTATGGCACATTTTCATCCATCATATGCATGCATAATATTGCACAAGTCACTCACACATTCCGTCCAATTTGAGCCAAAATTTTATGCTTAAATCCTACAATAATTGCATAGCCTCTTCACTACAGGCAAAGCCAAAAAAATGTCTCCATATCCGAAAAGGTTTTATTACCCATTTCCCATAGGGTTTTTTTTTTTCTTTGAGTCAATGTAAGTTTTGGAAAAAAAAAAATTGTTATAAAATTGTATCTCAACTTTTGCTTGATTTAAGGTTCAAATTGATTAATTATCTCTAGTTAAACATCATTCACACCTAATGTTAAGTCATTGGTAAGTTAGTGTTAGGATTTTCTCAATTTGGCATGCATTCATGTATAAGGTATTAAATAATAGAAATGATGACATGCAATTTGGCTTGACACCTGATGTTAATTTAGTGGTAGTGCATTTGTTAGTTAACATTTTATTTCATGAAAGGTAGGTGATGTCACAATTTAGCAACAAAATTATTGTCAAAAACCATAGATTTCATGCAAGATAAACAATGTTACATGTAATGGTTGTCGAAGGTTTTGAGCTCAATGTTATGCACTACAAATGACAATCACATGTGTAAATAGCACACACACCTTGCATGGCTTTTGTCCTCCCCCCCTTGTAAACCTAAACATTAATGAAAAATAACTTGTAAGAACACATGTGCATTCAATTTCACAATCAAGTTCAATTGTGCATTCAGAATTTGCAATTCCAACAACTTCTAGTAGTATATATTATAACATTATATTTTCAAGCTTGCTACAATGTGTATATATTTGGCACAATCATTAGTATTTTTGAAGCTATCAATAAAAAGATGAATGTTAAAAAGAATAAATTGAATTTCTCTTCGATTCCTCTCCATTTTTAAACCACCAATGTACCTATCTACAAATCTACAAATCCCATTATTTATCTGTAGTTATTTTCCATTGTGCTCTTCTTGAAAGCTCCATATGCATTTGAACATTTCTAATGCATATGATACACACGTTAAACATATTGTTTACAATTTCATTTGATGCACACCCCTAAGAGTCCTATTTGTAACTACACATCTTTAAGAGACATATTTGCAAATGCATCATTTTGGGTTAAAAACCTATTTGGAATTGCTTTTTATTCACATTGTTTGTTTTAGTCATTGCATAAAGACTATGAAAATAATTCACAAACCACAATTTGTGTACAAATTTCATATCTTTGTTGGCATCTTTACAAGATGCCATTCACAATGAATTTGAAACTAGTTCAATTGTTAAAGGAAAAAAATTTATATTACCATTGCACAAAGTGGACAAGAGGAAGTGTCATTGTAAGATAGAGTGGTAGCATAGGGCTGAATGATTAGGATTGGTTGAAATTTTGAATTCATATCATGGCCATAAATTAAAAAGGATTTATGGGAAGAATTTTAAGTTGGTGATCATTAGGACATTGAGTTTTTTTAAGGATGAGGATAAGCTCATGATAGGAGTTAAAGAGAATTTTTGATGGAGAAAAATATTCGTATTACATTGTATTTTGTTTCCTCTTTTTTGTTTTCAATTTCATATAGTTTGAATTATTTTTTAGATTATTGTAGATGTTCTATTGTTACATATATGGATTTGCAAATGAATTTTGTTTGGGTTTACTATTTAATTTTTTGTAGTTGGTTAATATCATAGATTTTGAATATCTACATAATAATATTGAACCACAAAATTAAACAATAAACCAATGTTAGAAAATAACATTTAACATCAACAAAAAAATTGCAAATATACAACCCAAAATTTTGATTCCACCATTGAGGTCCAGTTGAGGAAACCATGCCAAGCCAATTTGGAATGTGATGAGTTTTTGAAACCAAACAAAATGAGCACATCAAAGTTTTTGACAAAGTGGATGCATGACACAACTTCAAAATTGTTGTTACAAAATAGAAGAAGATATTAGTGGTTGTTATAAGCAAAAGTTGTTGACAACATTTCAAGAATGGTCTTTGCATGCAATGATGAACGGGGATCCATTTCAAGAAATTTCAAAAAAGATTTTTTTATTACATGTTAGGAATTGGACACAATGAACACTAATGGGCATTTAACTTTCAAAGTAAGACCACTCTTCATTTACTTCATCACTTTGGTCATGAATTTTATGACGTGATACATGGATTCATGGGGAACAAATCAACCTTCAAAGTACCCCATGTTAAAGATCTAATTAATTATTAAAAGGCCAATATGAAAGAATTGAACTTACATTGTTGAAATTCCAAGGGATTGGACTCAAAAGCTTTCCCATATAAAGGATAATCAAAACCATTGCAACATCTCAATAACATTGCTAATAAGTAAAAAACTTAGTGCATTTATTAATAATTGTCAAAATTTTAGAATATTCAAATTGGGGTTGTCAAAAAAAAATTTATCCCAAAACATTAATTGTTTTGACAAACATTTGTTGATTATTGATCGTGGACATAATAGTTTAAATGTTCATCTTTCAAATATAATTATATAATAAGTTAATATTAAAAATGATTCAAGCCTTCATGACAAATATCCAATGACACTTTGCCACATGACACATTTGATTCAAAATATCATATTTATACAATGTATTTTACATGGTAAGCAAACTTTTGAATTTTGCCATTTTTGTTCTGCCTTAGTTTGCTTTCACATGTGTTCCATGGATGCACAATGTATATAAGGTAAATCACATTAGTTATTGAAATTTGTCATCATTATTTCCATTTCATCTATGTTTGGTCAATTAGATCATATTTCAAAAAACATGTTGATAGCATGCACAACTTCATGAGTAACAAAAAATGTTGTAGATTTTTCCACAATGAATAATTAAAAGTGGATGAAAAAAATTACATTTTGTGCTAGTTTATGAATTACACATGCCACTCTAATTTCCATTGAACTTAACATGTGGTATTATTTTGTATCATGGTTGACAATTAGAACTCAATCATATATACATGTGGAAAAACATTTCTTTTGTCATCTCGAAGTTTTCAACCCAATTCTTGTTGTCATATTCAATCAATTGGAATTTATAGAACCAAATAGTGGATCTTGCTTTCACTAAATAAACCCAAGTCGAGAGATAAAAATTTCAAAGCATTTAACATTGGGTATTCAATTAAAATTATAATTACAAAAACATAAGTGTTAAGATTTTTTTCAAGAGTTGTTTCAAAATTCAAAAATGAAGTCAACTTTGCAATAATCACATTTTGAAAGATTTAATTTAACCAAAAATGCAATACGCCTATTAACAAGTAGAAATATCTAAACTAGTTAGTTCCATGGGCCTCCTAATAACTAATAGTTATTAATAGTAGACTTACTATTCTTTACCCAAGGGGTGAAGCTAATGGGATTAAATAGCCCAAGTTAGTGAGTGATTGGAGGGTAATCCACCCAATCATCTAAGAGATTTTAAAGAAGGGATTATGATAAAAGCCCAATTTTCTAGGGGTCAATGTGGGCTTTGTGTGATTTATGGGGAAAAAGGATTGGATTAGAAGAAGTGTTGGGGGACTTCTATGTCATTTGATACTTTTGTAATGGGATGTTGGAATGAAAGACTCTCATGAAAAGGTGTTTGAGGAATGGAAAAAAGATGCATGGACTTGGTGTGTGGTTTTAATGGAAGATGGTTGAAGGACTTGAGTTTTTTTTGTGTGTGTTGTGTCTCTATTTTGTTAGCAAGTGTAGAAAATAGGATAGTTGGAGGTCATATAAGTAAGTTTACCCCCCTTAACATGGTAGTTTACATTGTTTCTAAAATAGAAAGTAAAAGGTATACCATTTCAGTAACCTTTGGAAGGGTAAATGGTTAGCTACCACAAGAAGGTAGTAGTTTCTATTGGGGGTAGAAATTAAAGTGAGAGAATAATCAAGTAGTCGTTTGTAGATTGAAGGGTTTTACTATAGGTGGTAGGCACTGGCTAGGAGGGAATACACTAGTTGCATATGGTAAAGAGCAGAGGGGAAACCTCTCGAGGTGTTGTAGGTAGCAAGTAGAGCCACTAAAGGGTTTGCAGGCATGGAGGAGATGGGACAATAGTGGTAGAAGGTCTACAAACCCCCACATAATAATATTTAAAGGTGTAGAAGGTATTGTAGTCCATTGGAAAATAGTCACCTTTGGGGGTTTGTTATTTCCCATGTTGCCCTTCTTTACTTTTCTTCCCGACCTCCTTGGATTAAACTAGTTATAAGAAGGTAGGTTTGTTCTTAGACAATAGACCCTTACTTTCTTCCTTTGTTCTTTGTATGACTTCTTACTTTCTACTTGAAGAGATGTAGTAAGGTAAGTTAGTGAGGGTAGTTCTTTCAGTCGAGTAATAAGGTGTTGACCTTGTCCCTTTGGTCTTATCCCTTGGAGGATAGTAATGATTAGGGGTCATAATTTCACCCCTTAATAACGCCCATTACAAGAAAATTAGTAATTTTAATTCTGTTGATCATGAGTTGGGCAAGAGAAAATAAAAAGATAGTGAAATAATGTGAAATCAAATAGATAATAAAGAAATAAGATCTTGAAAATAATTATAACCCAAAATAATTGCAACAAAATTGCCACAAAAAAGGTTGGAGACATCATGTGAAAAGTTGGTGAAGATTATGATATTGTCACATAAAAAGATTACATGGATTTGATTTTGCATGAGTTGCAATGGCATGGACAAGCAACCAAAAAACAATGGAGCAACAATACTAGTGTAAATTTGAGGACAATGGTGAATTGTGAAAAGCTGTTGCATAAAGATAATGAAGAAGAATGAAAAAAATACAATGGCAAAGTGATGTAACAAAAAAAGAGAACAAAATTGATGTTGTGAGATTGAAGAGAAATGGCAAATCAACAGAAGTTGCCACATAAACAATGCAAAATGGAATGATTTGAAGGTGTTATGACAACATGTGATGCAACAATGTCATTGCAAGCAATGATGCAAATCAAGAAAAAGATAGTAATACATTTTATTAATGTGAATTGACAATGATAATACGCATCCTTAGTCTTATGTAAATATCTTGCTTTGTATGAACATTTGGCAATTGTGTTAATATGTTTTTAGATATGTTAGAGGTAGGAAAATTCATGACATGTCACATGTCAATTTATTAACAAACACCTTAATGTTGAGATGATTTAGAAATATATACCTAATATTAAAAGTGCATTTAACATCTAAAAACATCTCAATCACAACATGAAAATGGTATGTTTAAACTATTTTGGATGAATGTGGCTTTCAAATAGTGCGAAATTCAATTTGAACCTATAAATATGCCCAATATACAATGATGTTGAAAAGGATGAAAAAATGAAAAATGATTTTTTTATTGGTCAACCATAATTATTGGCCCAAGTGGTGACATTTAAGTAGTCTGTCACTTTATACTATTTAATTTTTCATGTTCATGAGTGAGAATGGGAGAATAATTAACATTGGATGTTGGATGTAAAAAACATTAATACAAGTCCAAATAGTGGATGTGGGTGGAGATGCTCTTACATTCCATGCCTAAAAAGTACTATACATAAAGGTATGAAATGTGATATAGTCATTCTCTCCATGACAAATCTCATTTTTTGAACACAAAGTTGGTTGTGGGCAAAAGCTTGTAGAAGTTTTCATATTTTTTAGGTGGGGATGGAGAAATAATTAGCACTCTATTTAGGATGTGATAAACATTAGTAGAAGCCCCAAAATTTAGGGGTTGTAGGTGAAGATGCCCTAAGTAAGAGTCAATATCCAATAGACCCCCAACCAACCCCAGGGCTTTTTTCCAACCAGAAGCCTCAATAATTGGGTATGACAAAGCTTCATTCAACCACACTCATTACCAACTATGATGCACTTTGCCTTTGGCATGCACCTTCATGCACAGAATGTGTGTCACCTTCAAAACCATATGGACAAGTCATCCAAAGAGTGGACATAAAAGATCTTGGACAAATTGTTGTCCAAAAGACTTTGTAATTCTAGGGTTTCCTTTACACTAGAGACTGAGAGAAGGGCTTTAAAATTTATTTTTTTTGTGGAAAACCATCAATGTGACTTCAATATTTTGGGGTGTAGTGCAAAATGGTGATTTTATTATTATTATTATTATTGGGGTGAATGACCTCACTACTATGCTCTTCAATTAGAGATTTAACAAGAAACCCTTTGGAAATATGTGGGGCCAAGCCATGGTGACTACTAGTATTTAAAAAAAAGCTTCATTTCACACTTTCATCATAGAATAACCCTCCTTTACCTCATATCAGCTAGTAAGGTGAAGAGGATGACTTTTAGGTACTTGAGGAGCACCTAGGCAATCAAGAAGATTTACAATGGTGCAAGTAGACACCACATGGCCATAAGCGCCCCCCCTTATGGAGGAATGCTATGAACATATTTGCAAGCCATCTGACCCAATACCTCATGACAACATCAATGGTGTTCAAGCCCTAACCCTAAATCATGCTCTTTGATGACCCTAGCCCTCACTTAGGAGGAAACCATAGGTTACATTCTAGAGGTTAGGTGTGATTTGGTGCCCTTCACAAATTCTGCATTTGAAACTCGGCTCCAAAATGGCATTTTCCTCACAAAATTAAAATAGGCCATGTTGTCTAATGAAAAAGAAGTGCAATTTTGCTTTTGATAGCTGAAAATGAAGTGTGGACCAAGAGGCTATGAGTATGGAAATACAAGATCCTGCATCGGAATCGGCAAGCCTTGGTCACATCTAACTACGGTTAACGCTGGGGAGTGGGCAGGGTTTGGCGAAGCTGGAATTAGCAAAGTCCTGCCCTGCCCTGCGTGCCGTGTAGTACACTAAAAGGTGTAGACTTAAGACCAAGGAAAATGTGGATGGATGAAAAGTGAATTGCACGGAAAAGTTGACTTGAATGTTTACTTATTGTGGAGATGTTTATAGTTACTATGGCTCACTATTTCTTCATCATACATGGGGGACTTTTTACAGGGTTATTGTTTGCTTTTCTTTTTCCCTTTAATTTTGCCCTTTTTTTTGTCTTGCATGCTGAATAACTAGCATGTTGTTACTAGAATTCCCAGGAATCAAAAGTAGTGAGCCAACAAAAGAGCAATTATAGCTCCCCACTACCCATCATAGCCAATTTGAAGGCTCACCTTCTCCATGAGTGTAATAAGGACCCACTTTAGTTGTTGAGCTGACTCCTAGGTTAAAAAGGAGGGAGGACATTAAGGGTGAAATTTTGTGGGGCATGTGAAGGGCTCACGTTACCTATCATCTCTCTCCAAAGGCGATTCGGGTTTCAATCTCTTAAGGGTTAGGCTCAATTGCGTCATCCTCATGGGTAGTGCCAATGAGAGTTGAGATATTTATATTTGAATGTATGAGCGCGATGGCTAACGTTAACCATTGCACCATCATTCACTAGATGCCCGGCATGACTCACCTGCGGATGAACCACAGCTGGGTTAATATTTGGTTCCACCTTGGTGACTCTTTTTGTAAGAAGTAGGTCCTACATATAAATAGGTAGGTAGGAAAATAGGTGACTACTAAGTAAGTAGATAGTTTATACATGGGTAATGGCTGCTTTTACTACCTACTTACAGCCTCCAAGCTGGGTTGCTTGTAGATAGGTAGTAAAATGAAAAACTTGAGTTAACCACCGTGGTTTAGCTAGGGAATCGGAACCCAACAGAAAATTGTTTCCTGATCACTTACCATCCATCTATCCATCATGGTGTGATGGTGAGTCGATTGTTCGCTCTGGGCAAACATTTCATCCCAATCACAATTGGACTAGAACATTCAAATGGTTTTCTGGGATGAATGACACAATTACAGACTTTTGATTTTGAATGAAAAAAATAAAAATTAAATATGTGCATATATTTAGTGAGCAATATATCATTATAACATTCTTTGAAGTTATGGTTTTCACATCATTCATTAGATGATTCCTAAAGCTAAAATGGCAAACAACATTTGAATGAAGATAGAGATTTCAACCAATAAAAAGGATCAAATTACTAATGAACTATTGAATGTACTCCTTTCCCACCATCTAATAGTCCCTTGAAAGTCTTTTAACATCAAATTGTGGGATTAAAAGACATGATTGTGTGAAATGTTATGCTCATTAAATAACATCGATACAGTAGTTACCTTGGCCACTTCAACACATTTTTGTTGAATAATTCATTAATTAATTGTGAGGACTCCATTTTGACAAATGATATATTCTTAAATATTTCATCATATTCTTTATTTTCCTTTGAAATTTTTTGGTGGATAATTTGGGAAAATTTCAACATTTCTGAAAATAATATAATTAGTGTATCCATGTATGGAAAAAACATCATTAATATATACTTATACTTTGCCCTAAAGCTTACAAAGGACATACTTTTAGTGAAACTTTGCCTAATACAATAATTCTAGACCACCAATTCCATAACTAAAATAAATCCAACATCAAATTAGATTTTTTTTTGATCTAAATCCATCATGAATTGGCATTTGACCTCCATCCCCATCATAGCAATGGCATATAATGCTATTGCATTGACAACAAAAACATTTGGCATCCTTTTGACAAAGTTGGGATTTAGAACCACAAATGGAGATGGGACTTACTATAGGGAGTATGAATATCTTAGTCTAGGGCTATCCAAATCCCAATGGTGTTGTTTATTTCCTTCTAAATCATGTTTTCCTACCTTTGAATTTGTATTAGATGTGTGCTTGAAGTTTTGCAAATATAATTTCATTGACTTTTTGTTCTAATAGATGTACATATTGCAAGTTTTCATCTGTAACACTTTTGCCCTTCGAATCTACACACTTATTACAAACTTTTGCACACTTGTTCTATAAACTCACAATGGTTGCATTAAGAAGAATAATCTTTTGCCTTTTGTAATTGGGCCCTAGAGTTGGCATTGCCTCCATGATTTTCATACAAAGTGAGATGGAGGGTTAAAGGAACTTTAAAGGAAGTGAAAGAAACAAGAGAAATTCAACTAAAGCATAGTACTTCCAATGATGGTCATATAAGGTTATCCCAAGGCAAAGGGTTTTTTTCAATTGCAATGTCTTTTTACACTACTTTAGCTTGATAGTGGAAAACTCATTTGGATTCAAATGATCATTTGTGAATGGAGACATTAACCCTATTGGGTGCCTTATAGTGTGAATAGGCAACCATTCCCTCATTCATTATCAACACCACAAAAGAGATTCACTAGTTTGGTAAGTCATGCCTACCCTTTGAAAAGAGGCAATAGCAATAAAGATAGGCTTGAAAGGTGATTTCATCCTCTAAAGAGATTCTAAATTTTCATATTAATTTCTCATTTATACACATATTGTGAGCTATAGCATTGAGCCCTAGAATACCAGGCCCATGAGTGATCACAACCTTGGGAAAATGCTTGTGAATTCAAAATTTGGTTGTCATACCTTATTACTACCTTGGCAGCTTGAACATGGGTTATATTATTTTCAGAAATGTTGAAATTTTTGGAATGTTTTTTTTTCAAATAACTTGTTTAGAAAGGAATTAATGAATTTCTTTTTTAGAAGGCAATTATTGAATTTCCAAGAATATTTTATTTATCATAAGGATAATTTCAAAATTAATTGATTATTTGAGAAGCATGTGTCTAAGGTGCCAAAGTACTATGGTAGACGTTATTGCTAATTGCAAAGTGAGTGGTCGAAAGGTCATTAACTCAATAATATTTTCTTTTGATTTTTTTATAATGATGTACCATACATAGTTAGCAAGCATCCAAAGAAAGATTTACCATTAGTTTGATGAGTAGTTTTTAGAAAATTGTCCAAATAGTAGAAAGAGGGTGAAAACATTCCCCAAAACTAAAAAACTCAATCAAAATGTGACCAAATTGTGTTACCCAATATTCATTATTAACCTATGCATTTCTTTGTAGGGTAAAGCCCCAAGGTGAGCATTTAGGGTTTAAGCCCCTTATTTAGGGTTTAGGGTTTAGGGGCTAGGCCGTGGTGATATGGAGCCTCCCACACCTAGAAGGGATATGTACACACATAAGGTGCCCTACAAATACTCTAGGACATTTCTCTGAATGCTTTCTTTAATACATATATACTCGTGGATGCTTCTTGTTTTCGGGTAAGGACCCAGAATGGGGCTGTTCTGGGAATGAGGACCTAGTGTAAGGCAACAAGAGCTAAGCACAGGACCAGAATTCCCAGAACAGGCCCCTTTGAGGTCCTTACCTGATGTAAAGTGGCAGGTAGGTGAAGCCCGTGACTCCTGTCAAATTTTTAGTTTAAATTGTTTCTCCTAATAATTTTAATTTTGTTTGAAAAAAATGTAAAGGCTGGCTACTATGGACACTAAGTTTTTTTTTTTTTTTTTGGGGGGAAAGACCGGCCCTTGGGGTAGGCAAAATTATGGTTGAAAATGTGCCTTCCTAATAAAATAGGAAGTTAAATTGCACAAGGTCTTTACGAATT
>Ga0116231_10003239_pt1 | contig 33979 bp, 20 predicted proteins | sample S1TSphgellanicum_2_FD_89695 | JGI IMG/M metagenome (GOLD analysis project Ga0116231, IMG submission 89695) | Host-associated microbial communities from peat moss isolated from Minnesota, USA - S1T2_Fd - Sphagnum magellanicum MG | ecosystem: Host-associated > Plants > Peat moss > Unclassified... | reverse complement strand
ATACCAGTTTTTAAAGTAATTTTGGAAGGGCCAACCCCATCTTTCATGGTGGGTAAAAAAACCCCCCCCCAATCTTTTTCCATTTCATCCTTGGGAAACCCCCCCCCCCCCCCAAGTCTCTAATCTAGATAGGTAATCTAACACAACATGCTCCTTCTTTGGCTTGTAAATTACTTCAAAATCAAATTCCAATAGTAGTAGCAACCATCAAGCTATGTGACTTGAGATGAGGAACCTATTCAACATGTAAACCAGGGCTTGGTGATCCATAAAAAAAATGAAGTGGTTGGCTAAGAAATAATGCCTAATTTTTTTCACCACATAAATCATTACTAATGTTTCCTTCTCTATGGTGGTGTAATTTTTTTCAACTTGGTTTAGGAGCGTGCTTGCATAGTAAATTGGAAGGTCCACCTTGTTGTCATGCCCTTGGGTCAAAACAGTCCCAAATATTGTGGCTAATGCATCAATAGGAACATGGAACTCCTTGGTTCAATTAGGGGGTATCAGTATTAGTCTTCTAATGAATGTGGTTTGGAGTTATCGTCGAAAGGCTGACTCCATTTTGTTGCCCAATGAAAATTGCTTGTCCGTTTTAGTAGATGCCTTAATAGTTCCGTTCTTACTGCAAAATCCTTGATGTATTGTTGATAGAAATTTTCCATGCCCAAAAAGGATAAGAGCTCCTTAGCATTTTGAGGATGACTCGCATGTTGGATCGCTTCAATCTTTTGTGGATCCATCAACAACCTTTCCTTACACATAATATGGCTTAAGAGGATCCCTGAATGCACACCAAAATTATATTTTTTAGGGTTTAAGTTGATCCCCACCTCTTAACATTAACAGAAACACTTATCCAACAAGTGTAAATGGTTGGTCACATCTCCATAGACAATTAAGTCATCCGAGAAAACTTGCATGATTCCCCAATGTATTCCCAAAAGGCCTTGGTGATAGTTCGTTAGAAGGTGGCCGGGGCATTGCATAACCCAAAAGGCATTACCATGAATGAAAATGCCCCCCACTCAATGATAAAAGTAGTTTTCTCCCTATCCTCTACCCTAATTTTAACTTGATTATAACCACTAAACCCATTAGGAAGGAGTATAATTCTTTACTTGTTATTGAATCCATAACTTCATCAATGAATGGGAGAGGGTATGGATCCTTTTTTTGTTAGAGAGTTCAATTGCATGTAATCCACACAAATGCACAACTTCCCATTCTTTTTGGGCACAATTACAATGGGGGATAACCATTTCATCAATCCTACTAAAATGATGAACCCAACATCCACCAAGAGATCCAAATCCTCCTATACCTTGCATGTGTAATTGGGGTTCATCCAATATCGATGCTAATGGGAAGGGGTGGCTCCTTCTTCAAGATCTATCCAATGCTCACAAATGGAAGGTGGGATACCTTTCATGTCTTGATAGCTCCAAGTGAACACACCTTTATATTCGTGAAAAAATGTTTCAGTGCCCTTCAAAAATTCCCCACTAGCTTCAACGCTTATTTTCATTAGTTGTGGAACCTCCGAGCTCCTTAAGTTGATATGGGTGAATCATTCTTAAGGAGTTAAATTCCATCCCAAAATAGTACAGCCCCTGGTTTCTATTCCTTGGTGGGTTCTTTGTATATGTCCACTAACTGTTCCTTGGTTGCACGGGAATGCATACGATATACCTCCATGTAGTCCTCATTAAGGGAGGCTACCCCAATGGATTTTTGAGGTTGATTGCATTTCCTCAATGCTCCGACCTTGTAAGACTTCGCCGAGTTGGGAATATTTTTCATGTCTAATTCTACAATGGGTTCTAATTCTGGATGGGTCCTCAATACTTGGTCTTCTCCTTCATCAATCAAGTCCACCATTCAATTGTACATTTGAAGTGCTAATGGTTGGTGGCATGGTTGAATTGAATAAATTGTGTGGGTAGGGACTACTATTGTCCTACCTACGATGGATAACAAGAATAAGTTTATGTGGGTCCAAATTTTTTTAAGTGTACCAAAATCTTGTCATAGCATCACCTTTTTCCATCTTTTTTTATCATGTTAAAACATGGATGATTATGAATGAAATTTAGAATTTTAATGGTCTAAAATATAGCCTTCTGAATTTTTTGACAACTTTTGACTCATTATTTTTTATGGGGATCAAAATATAAGGTAAAAAAGGACTGTAATAAAGACTAGGCCCTTTATGTCTTGTGTGGTACACCTTAAAAGATTTTCACCCATGCTCCCGTCATGATGGACCTTAGCTTGCCATAGCCATAACCTACCTAGTAACATGGAATCCTCATTATTGAGTCCTTCCATCCTAAGTATTGTTGCAGTAATAAGGAACTCCAAGCCGAATATCCAAATTGAAAGGTCCTTGAGCATCCTCATGGGTTGGATGCATCATTGATCTACCATCTTTACTTGGAAAGGTGAAGGTTGCATCCCTTACAATCCTAACCATATTTGAAAAGAATCCATAATAATATTCATTCCCAAACCCCCATCAATTAAGGTGTCCGTCAGTTTATGGCCTGCCACTTCAACAATGATCATAAGCATCTGAGCGTCCATAGAGGTAGCCTAAAAAAATCCCACTTCTTTTCTACCTTGTGGTTCTTCCTCAAAGGCAGAAGAATGTGGTGAGCTAAGTAGTTGCCCAATTTAGGGGCTAATTTTAATAATTGTCTTAAAGACACAATCACTTTAATGTCCAACCATTGTTGGCTATAAGCTCATGCGAGCCTTACTTAGCAATCAAATGCACCCTCATATTGATGTGTAAGGAATGAAAGCTTGATAATTGAGGCCAAGAAGTTGTAAGTTGTTGTGATCTACTTTGGACACCACTTAAGTGGTCCTCCTTGATGGGAGGTGGTTTTTTAAACAAGCCTTTTAACCCATTGTCACTTGGACCTAAAGCATCCAAGAATTCATCTTTTGAAGGTGGTAAGCCTTTCTCCTTGACATGGTTGTCCACCATGTCTCCTACCACGTGGGGGGTCCCATTAGCTTGGAAAGGGGTTGGCATTTTTTCTCCTATCCCTTCTTGTAGTTGTTAACAAAAAGTCATCATCTCTAAGCTCAACTTTTGGTCTTCATGCCATTGTGTAGGTACAATACGAAGGACTGGGGGATGACCATTCTACGCCGACATAAGTCCCCCCTCTCTTGCCCGTAATTGACTTTTGGTGGTCATTACCACTATTAGCTCCCTTGTGTTCTCATCCTTTCCCCATGGACCTCCCATGATGCCCCAAAGCACCACCCCTCATCCTTACAAACATTATCATCAGTCCTTCCTCCTCACACCCCTTCATGTCCCACGCACTTAAGAAGGAAGAAAGATCAACAATAACTTTTTATCTTCACAACTCCATGGAAACACCATTATCACCTTCCTAGCTTAACCTAATTGCTAAAAGCTTTTAGGAAGCTCCCCCCCCCCCTTACATCCAAACCTTCTTACCCAATACGCTTGGCCCAATTGGACAAGGATAACGCATCCAACCTTATCATAATCCAACTAACCTACTTCTTCTATTAACCTAATTAGGCCATCCACCCATCTAGTCTTAAAAGGATAAGGTCATAGGCACTAACCTAACCCTTTATACTTTCTGGTTAACCCCAAAACTTTTTTAGTTGTTTTAAATTTCCTAATCAAAATTGGGTTAGGCTAACTTTGGCCCAACATGCCACCTAATGTGGCCTATCATAAGTGGCTTAATTTAAATTACCTAGTTTAAGTAGCATTGATTACATAAGGTAGGTAAGTAATTTAATTTTCATTTTTTTACATTAATTATTAAGTCATATAGGTAGCTAAATAAACAGATAATTTGATTTATTATTATTTATTATTGAAATATTTATATGTATGTATTTATATTTTTTGTTGCCCAAATATTATTGACCAATCAAGAAGACCTAGTTCAAATGACTAGGTCCAAATCGACATGTCCAAAATGGAACTTTGGACAAGTTGGACATGGTCACAATAGGGTTCTTTTTAACCAATTTTCCAATTAAAAATACCACATTTTCTTATAGTTAATTTTTCATGCAATTCATTTTTAACTTGAAGGAAGACCCACATGGTTCCACATAATTAAATTATAAGTAACAATCATTGGATTTCTTATCGTTTATTGCAATGACTCATTTTTTGCATTTCATTTAGAGATAGTCACTAAAAATGTTTTCATTAATTTGAACAACTTCTACATCTTGGTCTTGCAAGTCATCCTAAAGGCGATCGCCATCTTTTGTTATGTGCTACACAAAATCCACATCATCCCTAATTTTTTGTGTGTATGTTGATATCTAACATTAGTACCTAGTTTAATTGTTTCATGTTGTATTTGCAAGTAGTTTAAAGAGTGAACTATTTTGCTTCAATGTTTAAAGTTATTTTAGCTTGTGTTGAACCATGTTTTCAATGCCTAATAGAACTCTACTCCATATAATCAGGAGCAATCAATAATAATGTTTCTAGTATCTTGAGCGTTTATTATTGTTAAATTTTTAGTGAAGACGATCTTTCTATGTTAATTTATGAAAGTTGCAAATTGACCATAACTTTAGGTCTAGATCCTTTAGTTCTCAAGGCAAGATCTCTATCTACATGGTGGCACATTTACAAACCACAATTTTGAAGTATCACATTTGAATTTAAATCATTTTGCAATATTTGCTTCAATTTTCTTGTAATGCATTTTTTATAGGCCAAAATCTTAAGACTACTACATAATGATCACTCCAATTTGGAGGTCAGATTTATTTTAAAGATGATGTGCATTTTGAAGAAAACATGTATACATTTTCTTCACTATAATAACAAATTTGGGTGGCCAAAACTATATGCACTTCCTTAAACTCCTTTTGTTCTTTTGATTTGGAAAGAAGGCCAAAATGTTTATGCTAGTGACAATCTTCTTCTTGATTGAATTGGCAATATGTGATCCAAATGTCAATGGTTTTTAGTTGCTAAGTTCACATGGATGGTTTCATCTACTTATAGGAGGAGCTAGTGGGGAAAATACTATACTTTCTTGAAAACCCACATAAGATTAATAAAGTTTTATTGGAAAAGTTGAAGTAAGTATAAGTAATTTCTTTTCCTTTGCCTATACAATAATCCTTGGCTAAGTTAAACCTAAAATTGAAGCTAGGTGGCATTTGAAATGTTTTATCAAATGTAAAAATCTTGGTATTCATCTAGATGTCAATACTAACCATGAACGAAACATGAATTTGAGAATAAGGGCATTAAATGAATTTTGATGAATTTAGGTTAGTCCATAAAACTTTCTTTTTTTTATGGTCTTTTTTTTGTTTAAGAATTTTTCACCCCTTTTATTCCTAGCTTAATTAGAAGTTAAGTATTGTCAATTCTTTTAAACATTGTTTATCACTCTAATCCCAATTCAAATTGCTTTCAAGTTTTTTATTATTTTAACCTCACAAGGAGTTATGTTTAATTGATTGGGTTTGTATTTTGTGGGAGTTAAAATCCTTGATATGGAAATCTAGATATGCTAGAGATGCAACTAAGAACTGCAAAGAAAAGATCATTTAGAAAGAGAATACCAATAGGTTACCTAAGGGTAATTTGGCTTTTGTGCTTACAATAAAAAGGATCAAAATCCTTTGTAATAAGTTTCTTCTATGTATGGTTGTCAATTGTTGTTAACACAACTTGGTGATTTGAATCAATGCTTATTGTATGCAATATCTTTGAATTGAAAGTAGCCAATTTTCATTTACATATGTGATTATGGTAAGCTAAACATATGGATATCATGAAAGTCCATGGATACGTATTGTGGGGAATAGGTTATTCAAGCTTTTAAACCAAGCAAGTAATTGTGGACATGGTAAAGTACATAACATGTAGGAACGACAAAATAAATCCCCATCCATATGTCTCATAACTTTGTTCCAGTTGTTAGTTCTCAAGTTTGTTTTTTCCAATACATGTTGATATCATACATAGGACCATGCATTTTAATTCTCTTTTTTTTGGTAAATGGTAGTTATATTGTATGTTGCATCAAAATTGCAACATGGTCATTTGTTGCTTAAAATTGATGTTGATGTTGTACCAAAACCTATATTTACATTGTCAACTTGTTTGGCTTTGCCAACCTAAGACAAAATTGCATCACTAATTTTCATGTTATGCTATAATTGCAAAACCTTGCCAAACAAAAAGCCAATAGAATGCAACAAAACCAATAAAAAATTAAGTCAACCATTAGCCTTCAAACCAAAATAGTTCATTTACAATATGTCCTTTAATTATCTACACTTTTACATGACGTCTTAAAACATGTCCTCCAAGTCTAAGCCTTAATTTGGACCACTATATATGCTTTAATTAGTAACAAAAGGTGTTTTATATCCCTTTGAAATAATTTGTAGTCTCTTGAGTTTGTCAATAACCTACATATAAATTTTTGTAGCCTTAATTGTTGAAGTTAGTTTTCAAGGATGTGTCTTGGGAAAAATTGGGTATTTATTTTGTCCTTCCTACATGCCATGTACCTTACCATCTATGGCCCATAGTGAGGAGAAATGTATCAAAACTAGTTGGTGTTTACAATCAAATAGTTGAAATCATCTCTCATCATATTACCATGACTTTGTTTGTTGGTGTTTGCTACAATTTTTATTAGTTGTTAATGTTATGTGATTACAATTAAATTTTCCTGACACCATGGCACCTATAAAGAACCTTAATATGGTTCACCCTATAATGCATATTCTCTAAATTTCACTCAAGTTTAGGTACAATTATTATTTGCATTGAAATTGGTGAACTTGAGTCTAAAATCCTTGTTGCATGCACTTCCAAAACAAGGAAGGTTTCATGGCAAATCCAAAGAAATTTCCAAGATACTTGGGTAGCCAAATTCCTTTGGGTTGAGTTAGTCTTAGTTGTAGATGGCCAAATGCACCATGTGAGGTATAAGATCTACATAGAAATTGAGTGCAAGGATAAGCTTTTGGTGCCCAAGTTGGATGGGCTCCATAAACATAGTGGGAGAAGGAAATGTAAGTGACCTACACCTAGACAAAAAGTAGGTGAATTTTAGACTAGTTCTAATAGTCAACATGCAAAAAAGGAAAGGATATATGGCACTACATGGCTTGATTATGTTATTGACCAAGTGGTAAATGCAAAGAGCTCTTGCAAGAAAAAAAAAATTCTTCAATTTGTTACTATGTTTCATTTATTGAAATAAGGTGATTGATGATAGATTATGAGTGCATGAAAAAAAAATTGCATTTTTAAAGGTCAAGAAGATTCTCAAGAAGGGTGGGAGATGGCAAATTCTATGCATAACACTTATGAGGTTAGATAGTCTACACAAATGAATAAAAAACGTAATTATAGCAATTTTATCCAATGTTGAAATCATTTTCGTATACTCCATTTAAAAGTTTCCATTGTTCAAAAGATGATGACCTTTAGTTTTTAATCAAAATTTTAGATTAATTAGGATTAAAGTAATCAAATTTTTACAATTTTTAATTAATCTCCTTTTTTATTGTCACTAGCATCCACTACATGGCACATAGGTGCAATTTGGTCATGCAAACAATTTCAAGCCCACCGTTGGTTGCAAAAATTGAAGCCTTATTGCAATTCTTGTATGTCGATTTTTCTCACTTTCCTAGGAGGCACATGGGGCATGGGAAATTGGTAAAAAATCTTTCAAACAAAAGGTTTGAAAATCCTTCACAATTTCAAAACTTAGTGGATATCCATGCTTGGACTTGCCAAACATGTTTTGGTTTAGTATAAAAGTCTTGTGGTGAAGATGGGTGATGGCCTTGCTAGGAATGCAACTATAAAGAACAATTATGAATTGTCTGTGATTACAACACTATCTTAGGATTGACTTTTGTGTGTTGCCCATGTTGAAAGCAATACATAACTTGTGCAAGCTTTACGATCTTGTGACTTCTATCATTGTCATTAATGTTAATCTATATGCAATGCACATGGACCCATTGAAGAGGTATGATCACCCCAAATTTCAAATGTCTAATGATTTGGTGTGTAATAGTTGTGATGCATTCCGCATGGTGTCATGGTACTTGGAGTCAAGACCCCAGGTGAATATGTTGCATTTCCATTCAATAGTTTGTTTATGTTGCACAGGACATGTCCCAATGTGTCTATGGTGATAATAGAACATTAGGAAATGGTTGTCTATTCTATAAAAGACCAATGTACATGTGCAACAAAAGGACTTATACAAGAGCTTGAGAGGCACTTCCATATTGATGACCTAATGAATGCAACTAGGATCATTTTTCCTTGGTGTTGGGAGGCACCTAATATGGAAGTGACATCTCCTAATCACTTGGCAATTCTAAAAGAAAAATTTGCCATCACAAGCCAATATCTATAAGTGGTTCCTTGGTTACTAGTTTGTTACATCCAACATTCTTTAACCAACAAGCATAGTTTTGTGCTATAACCATGAATAACAATTCCAATGGTGCTTTACATCCACCACCTAACTATAACCCCACAACAAATTATGGGGATGTTTGGCCTCCAATGCCATTGTGTGTCAAAAGTTGTTGACGTATTTAAAGCTTGTGGAGTTGATCATTATTGTCTAGTCCTAAGTAGTGTGGAGGACAACTTATCCACAATCAAGTTCATGAAATATAACCTCTATAATTGTTTGATTGTCCTTTTGGACTTGGTATGCTTAAAAGTTTTACAAGCTCAAAATTTTCCCCCTTCTACATTGCAATCCAAAAGTGGGGTAAAAAGAAATTGTGTTATGGATAATAGTAAAGATATGGTGCCAACCTAGTATGTCAAGGGATTGTTGGTTTTGTGCCAACATTTGCAAGCACAAATGTATGGTTGTTTCTACCCAATTTTGAAATATTTATCTATTCCCCAATTTTAGGGTAGTTTGGCTTGGGAAATCTAATAATTCAAGGTTGGCCTCCATTCCAACACGTTTATTATGCATTCATCACATTTTGTTGTTTATTTTGTTGTAGAATTCTAATTGGGTTGGGTGAAGTGGTTAGGCTTTTGCAAGTTGTTTTGGGGGATAGAAAGGAAAGAACGGTGCAACAAATTTGCCCCATCACAATAGACTAGAACTAATAGTTTAGAAGTTGTTTAGATTCTAAGGTGGCTTGTTTTGTGTGGATCATTTTCCATTCCAATTGGAGAGAATCCTTATAAAGGATTGAGGTTCAACAGCTTTGGATGAGATCCCTATATCAATTAAACCCTAAACATTTGTCATGGTTGCCAACTTTTATAAATTTCAACATTAAATACCAGTATGTAGATGCATCTATGGTTCTCTTGAAAGAACTTTATCTTTTTTGAAGATCCATTGACTTCTTCTCATTTCTTTTTCCTCTTGATTATCTATTGAAATCCAAGTGGAAGTTCTTTCTTTTGTTGTGTTTTATAAATTGTTCCAATTTAAATGGTTATGAACATTCATTAGTGGATGCATATTTTTTAATGTTCAGATTTATGGTGATGGGGATATGCAATAGGATGTAAAATTGCATATTCATGGTTAAGGTATCCAAAAGGATAGACTAACAAAAAGAGTGTTGCAAATGACTATTTTGATTTCTTATAATATTTGTTGCCTTGTAATTATAGTGGATTGTTGTATGCCTCTACTTAAAATGATATCATGTTAAAAAATTAAGAATAAATTAGATACAATACAAATGTCCTTTTTAGTATTATTGAATAAATTGAATCCTTGTTTTAATTATAATTTTTATTTTAAAAGAATAAATAAAAATGCATTAAATAATGTAATTGATTTCAATTTTGTTTCATGGATAAATAATGTTTACATTTATGTTTAACAATTTTTATTAAATGCATTTTATTAAATCAGACATGATAATTTTGAAAGTTAACATAGTTCAATCTGAAAGCAACAAATAAAAAATTGGCCATTTGATTGATTGTTTGTATTCACCAAATTCAAATTTGTGACCCTAGTGTGGATAGCATGTGCAAGAAATAATCATGTAAGAAAACATGTCAAGTTGACTATAAAATTTTATGTACTTATTTTTTTGTTTCTGATTTTATTATCAAAATATTCATGCATAATTACATACACATGTGAAAAATCACCACCATCCTATGACTTACCACAATTTGAATTATCCAAACTTTCACTTAAATTGATATTATGTAAATTTTGTATTTGATAGATAGCAAATATAAAATTCTTGAATCCTTTCCTTTGTCCAAAAAGTGGTACCCTAACTGGCCAAAAGCAAAGGGGTGGTAAATACAAGTGGTCAAAATTTAATTCTGAGAGTTTTTAGATTAAGAATATGAACAATATTTGATGAGGGTTCTTAATTGTCTTTGAATTGTGAAATATGAGTTTGTTCAAAACTTTAGTATTATTCACATTATTCTTGCCTTGTAGTACATTGATGTTACACTATCTCCATCATGGATTTTATGTCAGTAGTAAGGTTTCATTCAAGTTGCACAAAAACTTCAAACCTAAAGTATCCATGTTGCTCCTAAATTTACCACATAGGCCACAATTCACATAAACCTGGCGTGATACAATATAAACATTTTATCCTATCTATACAACATTCTTGCCATGCTTGTGATAAACATTGGATGGAAAGTGTCAATGACACTCATCAAAAACATGAAAAAAAAATCACTAGCTGTTGAATTGTAAAATGTGTTCTTTCAGCAAATCTCACCAACTTTTGTGTTATCACAATTTGGAAAATAAAGAGAAACCATGGACAATGATGGTCACTAACATGCAAAAATTGTAAGCACATATGACTGGAACTTGGTTGATATAATAATTCAAGTATGTAAAGTTCTTGCTTGACTCAATGCTGTTATATAGCCTGCCGATTTGTTGCCCACAAATTCAGTTCTTCACAACAAGCAACCCAGAGATTAAAGCTGTCAGAGTTTACATTATCCCTATTTACATATTCTCCAATAGACACTAAGATAAATTAAGAGATGGTCTGTTGGAAGAGGGCTTTTGAGTATTAAAACTGCTCTTCATTTCCTGTCTAGCAACAGCAATGGGAAGGACAAATCAACATTGGAGCAATAAAGAGATTAATTTCAAGGTGAGATAAGGAGAACCCCCAATCTACATCCTCAAGCGCACAACATTGCTAGACTGGTAAAGAGGCGTAAACTATTTGCAAGCTCTTGGATCTGGAAACAAATCATATCAGATGCTGTTTACATCCCACAGTTACATCTAACACATGCTACACTACTCTCAATGGGGGAAGTACAAAACCAATCCTGCCCACTGTTTGGCATGTGCACAAACACATAGCAGGGAGAACCCTACAGCCGGAACAACCATCCTCCATTGGCAGCAAAAAATGGAGCAAACACTAGAGACTCCACAGCCATCAACTTGATCAAGATATTGAGAGAAGGTCCTGATGTATCCTTCAATGGATCCCCAACAGTGTCTCCAATCACAGCTGCCTTGTGGGCATCTGAACCCTTGGGACCCAAAGTCTTTGCATGCTCTGACCGACCAGCCTGCCAGCAATTAAATGGGACAGTGAGATTTTTCCAGTTAGGATGTCATTTGGGAACCATTAAGTTGCATTGTTCCTGACATCAATATCTAGTCTACACTGGCATAGGACCAGTAAAGACTGTAACTCAGATTGCCGCAATTTGCTGCCTCACAATCTTACAAACTCTCCAGACCCTGCAAGCCAACAAGACTGGTAGGACACATCAGAAAGCAGGAATTGAAATCAATGTCAAAACTTACTTCAATGTACTTCTTGGCATTGTCCCAAGCTCCTCCAGTGTTACTTGCAGAAATGGCGATCTGTCATTTCAGCCCAAGCAATCAGGTCACTGCGCTACAAACCATTGAAGAGCATTCCCACCAAATATAACCAAATACCAAAAACCAGTACTTCATGACAATCTTTAAACTTCCAGTGTACTAAGATTGGTCTCTTGGTGTGTGAAGACTTTTACCTGAACTCCAGAGACCAGTGCACCAGCCAACAAGCCTGCCAATGTCTCAACACCAAACAAAGTGCCAACAATAATGGGGGTGAGCATGACAAGAGCACCAGGTGGGATCATCTCTTTAATGGAAGCATCAGTTGAAATCTGAACACATCTTTTGTAATCAGGCTTGGTAGTGCCTTCCATCAAGCCTGAGATGGTGCGGAACTGTCTCCTCACTTCCTCAACCATAGCCAAGGCAGCCTTTCCAACACTCTTCATAGTCATTGCTGAAAACCAGTAAGGCAGCATGGCACCAACAAGTAAACCAACAAACTCCTTTGGTTGGATAACATCAACAACTGCAATACCAGCCCTGCTGACATAGGCTCCAAAAAGGGCAAGAGAAACAAGGGCAGCTGAACCAATTGCAAATCCCTGTTCACATTGCAACACCATTTCCCTTACGTTCAGAACCCAGAGTAACAAGGTCCAGAAAATAACACAATCAAATGTCTTTGCCATGATAGAATCAAGCAATGGAGTCCTGCAGCAAAAGTTCCAAAAACCATTCTGCAATTAGCATTTGCGAGTAAAAATAATGCAAACCACTAAATCAGTGGCATCATCATACCTTCCCAATGGCAGCTGTTGTATTCCCAGCAGCATCTAATGCATCAGTGGTTTCACGGACTTCATGGCTCATGCCAGCCATCTCAGCAATACCACCAGCATTGTCACTGATAGGACCATAAGCATCTATAGCAAGACCTGTTGCCAGTGTACTGAGCATCCCAAGAGCAGCAACAGCAATACCATACATGGCAGCTAAACTGAAACTCAAGTAGATAGCTGCCGCTATTGCAAACACTGGAATGATAACAGACTTGTAGCCCAAAGCCAAACCAAATATAATGTTTGTAGCAGCTCCTGTTCTACATGCGTCCGCTACATCTTGCACTGGTCTGTTCCAGGATAGAAAAATAAATGGTTGCGTTAGAGTGCGAAAACAACTGTGACATGTTACTGAGCAAACCAATCCAGAGACATGACATATTAAGATTATCTGCTGCACAAAGATAAAACATCAGACTTCGAGAAAGAGGGTGCTCTAACCAAAGCTACAGAGAAGTAAAAAACTACAATACTTCAGACAAGCCCAGATTCAAGAGAACAGATCCAGGTCCTTACTGGTAAGTATTGCTGGTGAAATATTCCGTGACAAAGCCGATGATAAGACCAGCCCACAATCCTGATCCAACACAGAGAAAAATATGCCTGTAACACAACACACAAGGTTTAAAACCTGGACCAGCAGAAGAATGCATAAATACATTGAAAAGTTCAGTATACAGAAATTGTGGTAACAATTGAAAGGAGCAAGCTTACCAGTTCTTGACAACCTTGGGATCATGGCCAACAACATTGATGGTAAATGTATCAGGCAGTGCATACCATGATACCAGGAAGATGGCAATGGTCATCAACACAGTTGAGATCACCAACTGATATTTAAGTGTGGGTTCAATTTGCTTAACCCCCTTGATAACAAACAAGTCTGTGGCAACAAGAGTTGTGAGGAGGCACACAAGGATGCCAGCAGCACTTATGATAAGTGGGAAGCTCATGGCAACAAAGTTCCTGTCTGTCCCAAAGGATGAGATGGATGAAACCACAAGAGCAGCACAAGTTGACTCAGCAAAAGATCCAAACAGATCAGCCCCCATGCCTGCGATATCTCCCACGTTGTCTCCCACATTATCAGCGATAACCTGTTGAGTCCAAGAGACAATAGTCATTCACACAACATCAAATTGCAGAAGACAAATTAGAGGTGCATGCATACTAGTTAAACCAGATCCACAGATTGTAGTCACACTAAGAGATTGATTCAGTATTTGCACAGTCAAACAACCATACTATATTTCTATCTGAGATTACCATTCAAACACAAATCACAGATGTAATGCAGTTTTTCTATAAGCAGGGTTTAGCGTTCACACAACACACTTATCTCTTCAGGTTTCAGAAATCAATCCAACCACAAGCCTAAAAGATGATATGAATGGACCACTAGGGAAAGTGAAAATAATCTGAAAGCTAGGAAATGCAAGCTCAAAAATAGATGTATACATGAGCCAGGAGTGAACAGGGGTACTGGATCTCAACAACACAAACCAAACCCATTCCAGTTCATGTAACACTCACCGCTGGGTTTCTTGGATCATCTTCAGGGATGTTCTGTTCAATCTTCCCAACAAGATCAGCACCAACATCAGCAGCTTTGGTGTATATACCCCCACCAACACGTCCAAAAAGTGCAACTGAGGATCCACCAAGACCGTAGCCAGTGATTGCCTCATATAGACCAACCCAATCATCCTTGAAGAACAACTTGAAGACCAAGATTGTGAGGAAAAGGACAAGCAGGCCATTGGCAGCAAGCAGGAAGCCCATCACAGAACCAGACCGGAAAGCAACGATGAAAGCCCTGCCAACACCTCTGCGTGCTTCAAGAGTTGTCCTTGCATTTGCATAAGTTGCAATCTTCATCCCAAGGTATCCTGATAGGGTGGATGTGAGGGCCCCAAGAATGAATGCCACAGTGGTGAAGAAGGCATAAGCAATTGTAGAAGGGCATTCCTGAGTGGTGTCATATTCACAGGGCACTCTCTCCCACTTGAAGCCTCCCACAGACGAGAGGAAGACAAAGATGATCACGGAGAAAATGCTCATAAATATGAGGAGATACTGATACTCTGTTGCCAAGAACGACTCCGATCCTGCATATCATAAAGCGAAGATTAGCTAAATATTCTTCAAACACAACGTAAATCAATACAAAAGACCACACACAGCCATAGACAAAGACATGATAGATGCAGAACAGTTTAGATGCAGACAACCACCTACTGTGAGGCAACCACAAGAGCTTCCACCAGACATACTTGACAATTGCACTCCTGTTGAGTCATTCTGCAGCAAGAGCATAAGGAGTACAGACCCATATCACATACAATCAAGCAGGCATGAAATCTATTACAGACAAACATCCCCTAACAGCCAGAACTGCATTTCTAGAACGGCAAAAACATGTTTTTCCTTAAAGAACACAGATCTCGAAGAACACTTCCACTCCACAGCAGGACACCTGGGCTTATAACCTTGCCAAAAAAATCTCAATTCCAAAGCAAGCAAATACTACCTTCAAGACCTATACACTAGGTCTCATCCTTCATGGAAACTCCACAAGACTACGAACACATGATAACAAGATCCAACCAAACCTCTTGTAAAACGGCGGCAAGAACCACCTGCGCTTTCACAACCTCCTCATCTTCCTACAGATCACAAAAGGAAGAAGACCAAAAGAGACAAGGAACACGTAGGAATACATTACCCCGACAGAAAGCAAAGCAGTCCACAACTTTCAAAATCCATCAACAACCAAAAGGACCTTATTCCTAAACGCTACACGAGGGGAAAAAAACACTACACAAGCGCAAGAAAACATGCATCACAGCTCTTCTTCCTCTTCTTCTTCTATTCCTTGTGCTCAAAAAACAATCGAAAGAAACAGAAGACTTTATAGAAACAGAAAGATTTCCCCACGCATACAATAGCACAACATCCCGGTTCATTTCCAAACATACACCCCGGCGAAAAGAAAGCGTTGGTGCCGCACCTTCGGAAATGGCAGCCTGGATCTCGGCACATTTAGCAACAACCTCCGCATCAGAGACGCCGTCCTCGTCGGCATGAAAGTAACCATTGTTACCCTTGGCTTCACCGCCAACCGAGACGCCTGAGACGATGTACCATTGCACCAAAGCGAACAGAATGCCGACTACCGCCGCCGCCGGCACGAACCACAACACGAAAGCATCCCCTAGCACCATATTCGCCTGCAACAACTCCCAGAATCAGCAACCTCCCTTACTTCCCAGATGTGCAATACTTTCTTGCTCACCTTTGCCTTCCCGCCAGCCTCCGCGAGCCTTGGTGCGAGCTTTATCGTCTGCAGCGAAGGGAGTCGTCTTTCTCGCTAAGCTCTGCTCTCTCTCTCTCTCTCTCTCTCTCTCTTTCTCTCTCTTCTGCCGCTCAGGAAACCCACCCGAGCCTATCTCCGAACCTGCCGAACCTAACTCCGAGCCACTCCAGCCAGCCACCATCGTCTCTCCCCAAGCTCAGCTCTCTTTTCAGCCGCTGCTCAAACCCTCCCGAACCTAACTCCGAGCCATCTGAGTCTAACTCCGAGCCACTCTTGCTATGGCAATTATGGTCGTTACGGAGTTCCGTCAACGGTCACCGTCGATGATAAGCAAGGAACGCTCTGGATTCGTCGAGCTGGAAACACCCAGCCAAATGAGCTATTGGAGGCACAGTAGCCTGGAATCTCGGCCGTCCAAGTCCTAAGGTTCCGGATCGGCACCGTTGAGGATAACGCTGAATTCGATTGCGGCAAAAAAAGCGTGCCTAATCTGGACCGCTTTAATCTGCACCACTTTATCTATCCGCACACCCTACGTACTAGGGTTCAGTTAGGGTTTCTACCTAAAGTGATTTGTTTCAACATTACAAGGAGCCTATTACATAGGATATAGGTACCTATTCTCATTCCCTTCTCCAACTTGTACTATGGAATGATCAAGCCCCTGCCCATTATGTTGCGTAAGGTGCCAGGAGAGCCCATTCTAACATCGGCCATCGTACATGTGGGTAAGGCACCATACATGCCGGTTAGCTTACCCAACATAATGCTCGATGTAATGGGCTCACCCAACATAATGTAAGCTTGCCTGGCGCTTTGCCCAACATAATGGACAAGGGCAAGACCATTCCATGACATTCAGGTCTACTTGGGTAGATTCAACGATTTCATAAAAGCTTCATTACAAGGATTTTTGTTGTGTATTTGAACACACCTTCCTGCACAAAAGCTTAGTTTGTCAGGTAAAGGAGCCCATGGCTGTTCACATGCAGACCTTCAACCCTCTGAATTCAAAGCCTTTTGTGCTTTTTGTTTGGGGCAGGCCATCTCCCACATGCCTCCCCTAATTTTTGGGCCTACATCATCAAGAAACTGACTTCAAGGCTACAACACTCAAATTAGGGGAGGCCCTTAGGAGCACCCTTCCTCTTATATATATATATACACACATTCAAAAGAGATTTTGGTTACAATTGGGAGTGTATGATCATCACCAGAAGATTATCCAGTCAAAAAAATGGCATAATCGGTACCCCAAACCTCATTGGGTTCTCTATGTAACGCTCAAGGGGGGCAGGCTTTAACGGAATAAGAGCTGGACAGGGCAAAGCCAAGTGCCAAATTCCAATAAAGCCCACACACACCCAAGGGCTTTAAGTGACAGAAAAAAAGAAAAAAAAGAAAATTATCATGACCATTTTTTGTTTTTCCAAATGCCCGTGATGTTTTTACACTCTATGAAGGTATGTGCAAATACATTATGAAAAAACGAGCAGGTCTTTACAACTTTCCACAAATGTTCGTATCGAAATTCCAGGGCTGAATCGGCCATCCAACATGGCTACAATGAACCACCAGAATTAGGTCTTCGGTGAACCAGCATCTATAGTGACACTATGATAAAAACCCGACAATCTTTGGGGCTGCCCCTAAATATTTTATAAGTACTCCATCCGACAACTGAATACCCCATGAATAGCTAGGGAATTGAAACCAAAGAAAAACTGTTTCCTGTCCACCCACCATCTATCTATCTCTCAAGCTTGGTTCCTAGTTGTTAGTTTATTAGTGCTACATTAGAGTTATCCCTAAGGTCACCCTGTCTTCGCCCTCTTTTTGGACCTCCTTTCACCCCCTACCCCCGCTTTCAGTGGTATCCGCAAAGCAAGGAAATTTAATTAAATCTCAGTATGAAATGTAGGAAATTTTAATCAAATCTCTGTAGTTTGTGAAGGATTTTTTTGGGTTGCATTGGTGTGCGAGCTTCTTTGGAACCATAAGACCAAACCAAATCCTTCCTCTTTATCCACCAGGCCTCATTTCACCCACAAAAGGACAGAATTCATGACAAAAGGTTGCATTGATTATACAACCACTAATGCATGCAATGAACAACATCTTCCCCATGATTCACAAACCAAGCTCATCCTATAACCAAGTCAAGATGTGATACCTCAACCCATTGCATGTTGGTCATCATTCATCCCCGTCTTTGGAACAAGAAGTGGACAAATTCATGGTCAGAATTCACAAACTCCACTTTCTCCCTAATATGGACTAGAAGCCACATATGGATATGATTAGTTAGGTTAGAGGGCTTCGAATTGCAAAGAAGAAGTCTAATTACCAATTGTAGGTTAATGATTGATGAAAACCTTTACTTGATTGATCATGCATCTTCTTGAATGTTGCAACTTAAGCTCAATGATCAATTCCACAAGTCAGCTTATAACCCTAAATATGATTACCTAACTTGATCTTCAACAGTGGTGAATATTGGCATAAAAAAGAGGGGTAAACGTGTGACAAGATTCGAATCTCACATTTTACCAAACATCTTTGTGGGACACCCATATATATCTTGGTTTCTTCCCACAACTTGTGGATACATATGATGAATTTTTTTCTAAATGATTTCATCAATATCTTCAAATTGTTCCTAAATCTTTACACATACATCAAGCATATGGATGTTATTTCCACATTGATGCGGTTGTTTGAGAATTATTTTGTCATAATTTGTTTATAGTCTAAGGTTGTGGTACAATATTGTAAAGCTAAACTAAAAGGATTGTAGGGTTATGGTGACAAATGCAGTCGGCCATTTGATTGGCATACCATCCCATGCCTAATTTGGTTTTCAATGAGTGTATATTTTGAATAAAATTACTACCTCTTTTAGATAAAGTAGACAAATTAGTTTGAAATTGAAAAATTCAAGGCATGCAAGGTTTGTATTAATCTCTTTGGCATTTATTCTTTCTTTTCTACGTGCATTTCACACTTGGTGTTAGGGACTCTAGTGTTGAACCCCCTACCACCATGCAAGTCATTTAGGATTTAAACCTCCTTACCATGAAGATGTTATGTTAAGCTAACATTCACTTAACATTAAGCTATCACTCATTTAACATTGGGTGCCACCTAGGATGCCACCTAGATTTTCATTTAACACTAACTTAACATCAATTGTGAATGCACCATATGACACAACCCTTTACTTCAGCTCTTGAAAGGATGAAAAAGTAGGGATATAGGGCATACCTATGCCTCCATCCATTTCCAAACACCCATTTTATGAACCAGTTAAATTAGTCTGTTACAATAATGTTTTTGTGGATTAGGAAGTGTGACCGGACTTTGGGTAGTACCTATTGTAAAGGGCAAATGAAATCCAAAATGCATTTGTGCAATGTTGTCATAGGAAACACGCAACACATAAATATTATGAAATCAAGACAGCTGACACCACATCAGAGATTGTGTAACAATCAATGAGTTCAAACTTCATATTTAAGTGTGAGCATAGTGCAAATCACACCCACATCTCCACAAATATGGAAATCTTACAAATTTGAAATTGTTAAAAAAGAGCGAGGACGCATGCATGACATTCATACTTTTCCACATTCTAGATCAGGCTTCAATAATTTGAAATCTATGATCATGGTTTTGAGTCATTGTTGCAAAACAATCTCCTAGACTCAAGAAAAGCAAATTGTTTGTAGTTATTTTGCATCCCAAAATTATAGAAAAATTTTGTTCCGTGAGTTCATGGATGTTTCATGAATGGTCATCACAGATTGATGCTTGTAGAGAGATAAACCTATGTAAGAGCGGATTGGTGGACTGTATTCGTCAATTATTTCAAGGCTTGGGACATTTTGTGGTGTCCATAGTGCCATCTGTGATTACTTGCCCTACTTATGCACCATTGGTTGGCATCAATATCCTTTAGAGTGGAAGGGAACCCAGAGTGATCCATCCTAGATAAAAAGGAAATCTGACCAATCACCTATGTACATGGATGGAACTTTAAAAAGGAGATGAATTGACCATCTAGTGTAGGGTAATACCCCAGCCCAAGGGTGTTGCCCCCTCCTGTATAAAAAAATGAGGAATTTTTTACTCTTTTATTATTTACCATGATACCTGGTGGGTACCAGACGGGTAAATTCTGGGTATCATGATTAAAAAGAAAAAAAAAACTAATATGGGCATTTTAAAAAGCAAAATGCATGTATCTAAAAGCATTCAGCTTTTTGAAATGCTCACATTTACAAGCATTTTGCCATTTGAAATGATTGTTTGTAATTTTTATCAAATAAGGATGCCTTCAACTACACTAGCAAAAATCGCAGAGGTTTTTTTTTGTTGTAGACTTATTTGCAATGAACAAGTGTTGTTTGATGAATTTGAAAGATGCCTGAATGCACCACACTCTCAAGGTGTGTGATTCATTACAGCCTTCCTCAGGGGCTACTACAACTAAATTCATCAACCATAGTTGCATATGGTTCCCAAATGTATGGAACCACCATGATATCACATGTAATTTGCATTAAAATGGATGATGGATGAAACCCATCATAAGGTTCACCTCACATATTATTATTGTGTCTTGAGCCAATCAACACAATAGGGAAAACCATAATTTGTTGTAGTGCAGCAAAGCTAATATTGCTGCACAGATAAGTATATAGAACCCACCTTCCAAAAGGAGGCAGTGCAGAATAGTTGGGGACAAGAGACTCTTGGTCACAAACCCTGGTTTAGCTTTTGTGTGAAAAGTTTAGTTTGGGTCTTGGTTGGCCCAAAGAAAGCACTTTTTGTCTATTTTTGGCAGTCATTAGCATTAGGCGGTTACCCAATAGCATTTCTGTCTCTTTATGTCAATAGATATCTCACATTTGGGGTTGGGTCTTCTTCCTACCTATCAGAAACTGCATATCTTGGCATTTGGGTTCTCAATTGGGAGAAACAAGTGAAGCATCAGAAAGCATCCTGAGGAGGCGGAGTATCCAGGAGCTTATCTTTCTGCATGTGCTGACTTGTGTGGTGTTCAAAGGACTCTATGCCAGCATATTCTTTGTAGAAGGTGTACGTATCTCCTTGTGAGTTATGGATTTTTTTGCATGTGTGGATTTCCAACACAAAGAAGATCAGGATAACTACAAAATTGAGGTTCAATTATTAGTTAGGTGCAACACAAAAAAATGGGGGATTAATTGATGGATGGATGAATGGATGAATGACTGACGGTTGGGAAACATGGAATGGATGAATTGATGATACGCATCCCTCAAAGCATATTGTTATGACCCCAATAACAGTGGTCAGACCTAAGTGGTAGGCCCAATCCAAATGCCGTGTAGTCTGTTTTACTTCATTTTCTTTGCTTCTGAGGATTCTTGTGATAATGTTCTCGTGAAGAACTGACACACTCCAACATGTAAGTACCATCCATCACAAAGGCCTGGCCCCCTCTATCTAGCCTAGTTGTAGGAACAAAGAAAGGTGAACCCACAAGCCAAAGGTAGAAGTGGTCAATCATGGTTTGCAAATCAGAGACTACCCCTGCCAATAACCAGCCCAGCCAAATCCCTGCAAATCCATTGGCCTAACAAGTCTGTGACCAACAACCACAATAGATATCATCAGCCTTCCTCATGACACCTCAAAGAATCCCCCCACCCAGTCTATAATATATTAAAAACAATTAGTTGGCATAAGTTGTTGCTTCGCTTTCTTGCTTTCTTTCTTTCTTCTCAAAAGACAACCATCTTAAATACTTCCATTTGGAAGACCTTAAATCATCAGCCTGTGTCCTTATTGTGGGCAGTACAAAAGTATTATTGCCTGGTTCTTTCTTTCATAGTCTGCCCTTGGCCTGATACATGATGCCCAGATACCCTTTGAGCCCATGTTATGCACATTTTGGGGCTTGTAATTTTGGAGCTAGACCAAAACCTGCATAACAGCAACAGGACCCAAAGTGTGTATGGGCAGCACCATCTTTGTTTGGGCACCACCAGACACACCTTGGACCAGCGAAAGGGCAACCCAAGGGGGGAAAAAAAAGTAGGCAATACTTTTCTACTGCCTGCGATAAGGACCCGTAGCTGATTTATCATCTTCTCTTGTGTTTGTTTGTCTTAGTGTTGTTATAAGCTACAGTTGAAGGAGAGCTTTCTTGCTAGCTCTTGCTAGATGCAAATTCATTCCCTGAACAAGAGTAAATTTGCATTTCTATTTCAGAGAATTTTATGAACATGTGGGGATTAACTTGACATAAAGAAACCCATATATTTATGTAGTGCATATGGAGTCCTCCTTGCCCTCTGTAAAACTTCTGCCTCAACAGAAGATGGTTCGCACTTTACACAAAACATTTCACCAAGTACAAAACCTTACACGAAAGGTTCCTGCTCTCCTCTCAAATGAATCACAGCCGTTCATTTATAAAACAATTATAAGGTAATTATTATTGGAGATTTGGGTACTTAGTGGTTCCATTACCTCCTTGTGGCCCAGGTCTTTTGGGCTGTTTGCTTGCCTGGACTTTGGTGCTTGCCCCTTGTTTCTTTTTCTCTCCCTTTCTTGGGTGCTTTCTTTTTATAAAGTTTGGCAGGGTTTCGTCATTATACTTGTTCTTTAGATCAGGTGAGGACCTTGCGAGGGGCTGTTGTGGGAATTTGGGTCTCACACTCAGCTCTCACATGAGGGAATGAGGAGGGGCTGGGTGATGAGTTTGTGTAGGTTAAGGAATGCCATCCCCAATTGCACTCAGCTCTCACATGAGGGAATGAGGGGGTTGGGTGATGAGTTTGTGTAGGTTAAGGAATGCCAGCCCCAATTGCAGTATATTCCATTTCACAACTGCCAACTGCCTAGACTGCTACAGACCTAATTGCTCCCAAACTGATGCTGGGTAGCTTGTCAGCCATTATATAGGGCTGGGTGCCTCTATGATTGACATCAATACTGCTTATTGGTGTACCTTACTCTCTCAACAACTGTGAGTTGTATTAAGATTGTTGAAGGGGGGTCAGACTTTTATCATCATGCCTGTTATTACATGACAAAGAATTTGGTATAAAAATCCAAAAGACTCATCACTATTAGATCCATGACCGACTGAACACTCCCCCCAACTGTCAAAACATATTCAATTGAGGGCATCCTAGAAGAGAGGAAGGGGAATACCAGACTGTAGTGAACTTTGATGGTACTTGTGTATCTACTATGTAAGTGCAATGTCAGGTCATGAGTCCACTACATGTTTGTGAGACTGAACCTCTACTGTGCCCAGTGTAGTACCCTGTGTGACTGAATGATAGCTAACATATATATATATGGGGCAACATCAAGCAATGACTTATGTATGAGTTGCTCAACATAATCACTCTCATTCATTGTCTAGGTATTCCTATTCTTGGAGAACACACTGAGAGCATCATTGGGAAACCGGTGGGAACATAAATATCCTAAAGGAGCATGTCCATCCCCACCGCACCTCCCACACTCCAAACCAAGAAATTGCGTCCCATGTAAAGGCTACATAACATGACACTTCACTTGTTTACAGGCAACAAAAGGGCACATATGCCTAGAAATGGGGGGCCTGAGCCTCTTGAGGATAGCATACCACTTCAAGCACACCTATGTATCTAAATCAATAGAGTATTCAATGGAACCCATTGAACTATGCATCTGCTCATTAATGGGTAGGGCAAAGTGTGCTTAGTATTTGCTTACTTACAAGGACACCACCATAAATATTTTCAAATTATTTTGTTGGGATTTCTTTTGTTGCCAGAGGGAAAATGTTGAGATGGACAAAATGGAAGGGGCCTAAGTTGGAAGAGGTTGTAAACAAAGGTAAGTGACATCAAAGTCCCAAATAGGACTGATGATTTTTTTTTGTGACAATGCTTGGACACTACATGGTGCTTACCTGAAGTCTTAACCACAATCTCAAGTTAATGAATCATGTGATGGGTAACCATCTTGCCTCAATCTTGCACAATTTAGTGAGCACATTATTATTTCATTTGGGTGAATAGAACCTCTTGGGTGTCTATCCAGTCATCTCATTGGCTAGTGAAATTTCTTTCCCTAAAATTGTTCCTCATCTCGGCCTACTATCCCTTCCTAAAACCATGGGTACCTATTCATTGTGGATTCAAATTAGTTCAACGTCCAGGGCTTGTTACAATGTTGAGCATAGTTGCAAACACAATTGCAATAAGATAACACTAAAATTACGTTATGTGTTATGCCTTTCAAGGTTTCCTTTCAATATAGTTGCTAAATTAAATACTAACTTGTGTTGCTTGTTAATATATTGCAAGTATGCAATATACTAACATCCTCCTCCTCACTTACTTGAGGGAATACAAGTATTGAAGGTCTTGAGAATTGTGACATCAAACTATGAACCTTTTGGGGTTTGTTTGACAAGGAATACCTTAAATGCTTGCCCTCATACCTATTGAACATAAATGGTGTGAACATTTGACTTCAAGAACTATCCATTTAAATGCAATTAGGACTCAATGATGTGTAATATGTGTTTATAACATTCAAACCAATTGTCCATGTCTAAAACAAAACAAAACAAAATCACAAATTGGTGTTTAAATGAGTTACAAACTTTTGTTGGCTCTTCAACATCCTTTGATTGTTTTAGAAAACATTTTTTGGCAAGAAAATCTTTGATCACTAAGTGTTGCTTATGTTGATATCTAAGTCTATTATGCATGCATGTGCTTCTAAAACAAACATGCATTTAAAAAGCAAAACATGCATGAAAAATATGAAAATAGAAACATTGTTGTTCATATATAACAATGATCAATTGAAATTTTAATAATGTTTCATGCTCACAATTATATGGCCTTCTCAACATGAAATTTGAATGTTGTCACTAACAAGAATTAATTAACACCTTATGCTTATGACTAAACAAAAAGGTTGACTAATTAAACTAACTAACATTATTATTTTTAATTACTAAATTCAAAGGTTTGTAAAAACAAAAATGGTGGAGTATTATTCAAAGTGGATTACCACAACAAATCCCTCATATCCACTAATATACTTAAAGATTCCCATCCATAAGAAGCATAATCAATTGAACATGTCAATTAGCTCCCACATCATTAATCAAATGATTTTTTGTGGAATCTCTGATTTAGTGAAAATGTCAACAATATGTTCTTGAGTTGAAACATAATGCAAAAAAATACAGCTATTAAGTTGGAATTCATGAAGCAAGTGAAGTTGAACACCAATTTGTTTCATGTTTCAACGAAACTCAAGATTAACGTTAATTTGACATTTTTTTCACCTTTTTAACATCAAATTTTTAGAGAAATTTAACAAAAAATTAAGAAAATTAGTTCAAAATACATTACAAGAAACAAAAAAAATCAAATTTTTATCAAAAAATGGTGAAAATTTTCTAAAAAAACATTAATTTGATGGCAAATTGATTATCATCAAATAAATATGTTGAATTCTTTTTTTTAAATCCCAAGTCATTAAAAAGGTGCCAAAGCCACACTACTTCCTTTGTGTTTGTGCATGTAACAATATATTTATTAATTACAAACTTCCCATCCCACGATTTAATAATAAAAATCATGTGAAAATCATTATTTCATGAGTTCATTTTTTTTTACATAGATGTCATGCATCAAAAATACATATGATGCACGTATAATTAAGATGAAACATTTTCAATCACTTAAAAATATTTCATCCTATTCATACATGTTTTCGCCACATGACATCAATGTGCAAAAAGCATGACCCCAAAGTGAAAACATGTTTAAAGGAGCCAAAGGTGCCAAAGTAAAAGTCATTTTCCAAGGCTTGCCACATGACACGTGTCATTTTTGGATTGGTTTATAACTTTAAATTTTGTATTTTGAGTACCCCATTTAACACTACATTTTAAATATGAATACATTTTGACTACAAATTGATTTTATATCATGCATATCATGCACTCATGACCTCTATCACATAAATATGAACAACTTTTGTTAAAGTCACATTTTCAAAATCCATAATTTTCAAGGTCAAAAACACTTTTGAGCCAAATGTGCTCAAATGGGTTCTAAAAACAATTTTCATCAATTCAAGTCTTTTTGCCTTTCTAATCATCGATGTTGAAATCCTTTCCATTTTAAAAAAGAATGGTGCACATTAGGTAAGAAGAAAAAGAATTTTTTTTAAAACCAAGGAATATCCACTTTCAAGGTTTGAATACATTGAACATGCAAAAACACTTTTGATTTGTGTCAAACTTTTGTAAACTTTGCAATTAATGAAAATATTCCAAAAAAATAATGACAATCCAAACTATTATGATTCAATTATGATCTTTCAAATATACAAAAATGAAGTTTGAAGGAGTGTCCACTCACCTAGTTGGTTCCTTTGATTGTGATTTTACCTCCCATAAAATAACAAATTTTGTGCAAATTTTGAACAAACCTATGAAACCAATAAATTTGTGATGTGATTAGACTTATTGGTGGTTGTCAAAAATAATTTCAATTTGAATATCTTAAGGTGGAATAACCTAGAATAATTGAAAATAGTCTAAGGTAAAATAAATTATATTAACATAAGGTAAAATAGTTGAGAATAACCTATAATAAGACATATTCACAATCAAGGTACCCAAAAGGACAATCTAACAAAAAAAGGACTCCAAAGGATTATTTTAGATTTTTATTACATTTATTATTTCATGATTATAGTGGAATGGTATATGACTATAACTAAAATGATGTCATATTAATCTAATAAAAAATCCAAGAATAGATTAGATATAATTTAGATGTCCTTTTGAATTCTTTTGAATAATTTGAGTCTTGTATTAACAATCATTTTTATCTTAAAGGAATCAAAAAGAGTGTATTAAACAATGCAATTGACTTTAATTTTCTTTCATGGATAAATAATGTATACATGTATGTTTGGGAATGTTTATATTATGCATTTGATTAAATAATATACCATATAAATTTTTTGAAGGCTACATAATCCATTTTGAAAAGGCAACAAGGAAAATGATTCCTTTTTTCAATTTGGATATTTTTTTGTATTCATTAAGATTAAAATTTATGGCCCCAAGTGTCAACAAAATCTACAAAAAAAATTCATGCAACAAAACATATTAGTTTGTATATAAAAGCTTCTGTATTCATTGTTTGCATTTCTAGTTTTTTACCAAAATATGTATGCATAATTAAATATGCATGTGAAAAATCACAACTACCAGGAAATTTATCATAATTTGAATTATCCAATATCTTCACTTAAATTTATTCCATTTAGATTTAATATTTGGAAGATAACAAAAACAAAATCCTTGAATCCTATGTCCAAAAAGGGGTACCTTAATAATGAATATGCCCAATAACCTAAAGTGAAATACCAAAAAATAATTTAAAATAACCTAAGGTGGAATAACTTAAAATAATTAAAAATATCCTAGAATAGAATAACCTATAATAATTTTAAATGGAATAGCTTAAAATAACAAAAAATAACCTAGGGTGCAAATAGGTTAGAATAATTGAAACTTTGGGTAGATTATTTTTAACTGATTTCAAATGGCTTCATATAGCTTAAGGTGAAATAACCTAGAATAACATAAGGTAGAATAACTTAAATAACCTAAGGTGGATTAACATCTAATAGTAAAAAAAATCTAAACTAGAATACCCTAAAATAGCCCAAAGAAACCAAGGGTGGAATAGCTTAGAATAGTAAAAAATAACTTAAAATTGCCTAAGGTGAAATAGTTTAAAACAATAAAAAAGTTCAAAATAGCTAAAAATAACCTAGGGTTAAATAATTTAAAATAATCAAATATAATTCTAAAAGATGAAAATAACCTACTGTGAAATGACCTATAATAACTACAAATAACTTAAAATAACCTAAAGTGAAACAACCCAAATAGTCAAAAATAACCTAGGATAACATAAAGGAATAGTCGAAAATAACTTAGAATAATCTAAGGTGGAATAACATATAATAATTAAAAATAACCTACAATGGAATAACATAGAATTATTAAGAATAGCCCATGGTGGAATAACTTATAATAATAAAAAATAACATAAGGTGGAATAGCCTTAAAGCACTAAGAATAATCTAAGTTAAAATAATTTATAATAACATACAATCGAATAAATGAAAATAACTTAGAATAGCCTAAAGTGGAATAACAAAAAATAACTTAGAATAATTAAGGTGGAATAACCAAAAAATATTGTAAGGTAAAATAACCTAAAATAAACTAAGTTGGAATAGTCATGAATAGCCATGAATAACCTAAGGTGCAATACCATAAAATAATTCACAATGGAATAACTTAAAATAACCTAAGGTAAAGTAATTTATAATAACCAAGGCCAGTGGAATAACTTCAAATAACCAAAAATATTTTAATGTATAATTTTTTAAGGTGGAATAACCCATAATAACCCAAGGTAGAATAACTTATAATAACCAAGGCCAATGGAATAACTAATAATAATCGAAGGTCAAATGGTTAAAATAAATTTAAACCTATGGTTGCTTAAAAATAGCCTAAAGTAGCTTACAATAGTTTTAAAATAACCTACAGTAGTATATTTCATAATAATCAAAGGTGGAATAGTTAAGAATAACTTAAGGTCAAACAATATAAAATACCCTAAAATTTTAACCTATGGTTGCTTAAGAATAGCCTAAAGTAACCTACATTAACTTTAAAATAACCTACAATGGAATAGCCTAATATTAACATAGGAACTTAGCTTATGGTAACCTACCGATAGGTTAAAAAAAAAATGTGCATAATAATATGTGGTGACAAATCATTTCATTTCCTTTAACAGTGGTCCAATGATTAAGTATGTGTTCTTTAAACATGGAAACGAAGGAAGATGAAAGGTTCAAACCTTCGCAATTGCACCTTAAGTTGGTGGGCTAAATGACTTGTGTTAGCCTAAGTTCTTAGGTGTTTCACCTAGCCTAGGTTCATAGTTTAGGTGATTAGGTTTAGATCCTAGATGGTTAAGTGGTTGTGTTTAACCTAAATGCCTAACCTATACTAACTATGAACTATGAGGCTAGTTTAATGAATTAACTACCAATGAATTTGATTAGTTATTAATGAATTCACTTGTCCAAAACAACTAGTCCCTATTCACTAAAGGTTGGCTATTTTTACTATGGTAAATTTGTTTAAGTTTGCTCAAAATGTAAGGAAATATAAGGTGAAGTGGGACACAATATATTGGTGTAATGTTTGTACCACTTCTAGGACATTTCAATCTTATAATGAAATTTTTTGCATTTACTATTATATTTGAAGCACAACATGGGTGGTATGGATGTCCACACACAATAACTATTAGATCATTGTGTGCGAATCCACACAAACGTATAATGCATGGTGCAATCTTGAAGAAACTTGGTCCCACGTCGAAATTAACATCATGGTTGCATAAAGGATGAAAGTGTAAAATTAACCCATTTCCTTTTTATATGAGTGTAACATGCTACTCCCTTGAAAAGTTGTATTATGATTCACAAAAGGTCTTCCTTTATTCAAGATTTTTGAACTCAAATTCTTTTATATCCAATTCAGCCCCCAACTTATTATATCAAACTTCATGTTTAGTAGTCAAATTTTGTAAACATTGTTTTTACATATTTTAAGTTGTCAATGAATCAATTTTAATTTAAATCTTCAATAACCGATTTGGGTGATGATGCATTTACAAGTTGGGAAAAATTAGGAGGTTCCTTGAGGTCAGAGGAAGCTTCAACAATATAGGCCACTTCATAATGATGATCTTCAAATTTGAAATGTTTTGTTTTCTCCTTCCCCTTTAACCATGAAGCTTGTGTGGATTCTATCAACGTATGAACATTTCACAACTAGTTAACCAACTTTTGCTTCTCCTTTTGTGCCCATTCAAAATTGCTCTTAGAGGTTTCCAACTCCATGGAAACAAGCTATAACAACTAAGCTACCTTTTCTTGGAACTTCAAAATCCATGGTTTAGAAACTTACAGCCATTCAAGTTGATGCAAATTGGTGACAATTTCAAATTTTGTTTCCTCAATGGCCCTAGATTCTTTTGTAACTTGTCATTCCTATTTCAATTGTAAAACTTTTGATTTCGATGTCAATTTTTTCTTCAAAACTTCCATTTTAGCCATTCATTTGAAAGACTTGGAATATTGATTTGTGTTCATCTTTTCAATGAATGGCCCCCCAACCTTGGCAAGCTTCTCCACAACAATGTCAAATGCAATTTTTTTTGTTATCAACTTCAAGTACCTATTTATGCCTTCCCATAGGGTGCAAATTCTTTGAGGTGTACTAAAATCTTATCACATCATCACCTTTTTTTGTCTTTTTTACCTAGTCTTTTTTTACCATGTAAAGACACATGTATGGATGATTTTGATGGAATCTAGAATTATGATAGTCTAAAATATAATCTTTCTAAAAATTTTGACAACTTTTGATTCATTATTTTTTATGGGGATCAAAACAAAGGATAAAAAAGGATTGCATTAAGGACTAAGCCCTTTTCTTCCTATGTGGTAAACCTTAAAGGATTTTCACCTCATAACACAAAGGCCATATTTTTTAAATTTTTACTTCATTAAAAGAAATCATGTCCACGAAAACCTCAATATTTTGCAACTAGAGCTTTAAAACAACTAATTTGGAACTACGTTGCAATTATCCCATGGAATTAAAAAATAAATAAAATAAAATGTCACATTAAAAATTCATGGAATTCCATTGTAGTTGCATGTTAATCAAAAAATGGACCCTATATAGATGATGTATGCACCATATATAATTATGGTTAACTTTGTTATCAAATTACACAAAAATCACATATGACAATTACAATACAATTGAAATACATGACGTAGTCATCAATAATTATTTTGCAACTCATGTACGAACCTTACACGTATAATCACTACATTAATGTACATCCAAGTTCATTTTGTGTTTCATTATATTTTGAGTGAAATTGGACAAATTTATCATGGTAAAAATGGGCGACTCCTTAGTAAACATGGATGAATTATTATGGACAAATGAATTCATTAATAGTTAATTAAATTCACTAATAATTAAATCATTAATAATAAATTTACTAATAGTTCATTACAAACCTAGGCTAGGCACTTAAGAACCTTCACTAGGCTACTTAGTTTAAGATTCCTAACCCACCAATTTAAGGTGCAAGTGTGAAGGTTTGAACCTTTCACCTCCTTTCACTTCCATGTTAATGAACAAGTCCTTAACCATTAACCCACTATTTAAACAAATGATTTTTTTTGTTATCACATATTCTTATGTAGTTTTTTTTACCTTAGGGTATTATTGGCAATTTGTGGTTATTCTACCATAGAATATTTTAGGCTATTCTATCGTAGGCCATTGTTGGCTACTTAACACTATTTTACCATAGGCTATTCTAGGTTGTTTTATCATACACCATTATTGGTTATTATAAGTTATATTACCATAGGCTATTGGTGGTTATTATATTATAAGTTATTATGCTTATTTTATTGTAATCCATTGGTGGCTATTAGTGGTTATTCTTTAATGGCTATTGGTGGTTGTTAATGGCTATTTGATTGGTGGCTATTTTATTGTAAATTATTGTTGACTATTCTAGGTTATAATATTATAAGCTATTGTTGGCTATTGTAACTTATTTTTTCAAAAGCTATTGTTCGCTATTTTAAGTTATTTTGCCATTGGTTATCATTGGTTATTCTAGGCTATTTTATTGTTAGCTATTGTTGGTTATTTTATTATAACTTATTTAAAATTATTTTGGGGTATTTTACCATGGGTTATTATTTGTTATTTTAAGTTATTTTACCATGGGCTACTTTTGGTTATTATATCATAAATTATTGTTGGTTATTATTGATTATTCTATTATATATTATTATTGGTTATTTTATTGTAACTTATTTTTTATTATTCTAAATTATTCTTGGTTATTCTACCATATGCATGTTTTGGCTATTTTAAGATATTGTTGGTTATTTTAGAATAGTTCATTTTAGGTTATTCCACCTTAAATTATTATATGCGATTTTTTAATATGTTATTTTACCTTAGGCCATTATATTATATTTCAAATTATTTTAAGCTATTATACCTTAAGATAAAATAACTTATAATAACATAAAATAAAATGACCTTGAATAATCTAAGGTATAATTTGAAATAACATATATTAACTTTAAATAAAATAACCTAAGGTTGATTAAATAATTTAGTTTAAAATAACTTAAAATTTAAAAAACCTATCATAAGTTAAAATACCTTACTTAGGTATAATAACTTATACTAGCTTATAATCATTTATAATACCTTAGGGATGTATAAATTAAAATAAGACAATGTATACTATAAAATAGTTTAGGACATTTAAAACAATAACACATAAAAAACTTATTTACCATAATAAATCATAATAATGAACTATATCAATTAGTAATGAAACATGCACAATTCCAAAATGCGTCTTAATTCACTCTGGGTTTCATTAAATTTTGAATGAATTTGGACATTTTAACTATGGTGAAATTGGTCAACTCCCTAATGAACAGGGACTAGTTGTTACAGACAATGAATTGGTCATTAGTTGCTAATGAAATAAAGTTATTTTAAAATGAAATAAAAATTTACCAAACCATTCCATTTTTTACTTAATTAAGAAAGAAGCATGCAAATCAATTAAATTTATATTATTTAATATTTAATGTAATATTCAATATTATTGATAATTTCATGATTTTCAACCTAAAAATTATTGACACATGTCACTACTTAGCCTAGGTACATAAACCATGTAATCAACTTAGGCACATACTAAAAAACATTTGATCAACTTACCACTATTGACCATAAACATACCATTTGCAAGGTTTGATCCCTTGACATTTAAGATGAAGGCAAACACCCCTACCATCAAGCCACCACACTTATTATGATAATGTGTTACATTGCATTTTATTTATCAAATATTTCATTTTAAACATTACAAAAATATAAACTTTGAAAATTCATGTATTATTGAAATTTTGTCCAATTGAAATGATTAAAATTTAATTTAATTTTTTTCAATAATATACATAATTACATTTGTTTCCTTTTGAAAGTGTAAATTCATTTGAACAATTTTTTTAAAATATCATTATTTAATAACATTTCAATGATCATTCTTTTGAATTTTTTTTTATGAATGGATAAGATTTTTATTAATATAATAATACTACCTATGTTAAACTACTTAAAACTATTCTAAGGTTATTTGTCATTGCTTTAAGTTATTTCACCCTACATTATCTATAATTATCTATGGTTATTTTTATTTTTTTTGTTATTAAGGTTTAGGGTTAGGGTTAGGGTTCAAGGTTTAAGGTTTAAGGTTATTAATTATTTCACCCTAGGTTATCTTTTGTTATTTAAATTACTTTTGGCTATTTTATGTTTTTATTATTATTTTATGTTATTTCACTTTAGGTTATTTTCAACTATTGTAATTCTTTTTTGGCTATTGTAGGTTATTTCATTTTAGGTTATTTGTAACTATTATAAATTATTTTTGGTTATTCGAAATTATTTATCTTAGGTTATTTTGGGCTATGTGAAATTATTGTTAGTTATTGAAGGTTATTGAAGGTTATTTCACCTTCTATTATTATTCATTATTGAAGGTTATGTTACCATAGGCTATTTGTGGTTATTATATTGGTGGCTATTGTTGGTTATTCTATTGGTGGTTATTGGTGGGTATTCTATTAATGGTTATTTTATTGTAGGCCATTAATGGTTATCTTATTGGTGGCTATTGATGGTTAATCTATTGGTGGGGATTTTAATATAAACT